>Ga0172367_10000139_pt1 | contig 108532 bp, 101 predicted proteins | sample Lak10m_FD_114542 | JGI IMG/M metagenome (GOLD analysis project Ga0172367, IMG submission 114542) | Freshwater microbial communities from Kabuno Bay, South-Kivu, Congo - kab_022012_10m | ecosystem: Environmental > Aquatic > Freshwater > Lake | place: Democratic Republic of the Congo... | reverse complement strand
CAATTATTATAATAATGAACGGCCTCAATTGGGGCTTAAAAAAATGCCCCCGAGTGAATATCGGAGGCATTGTGTAAAGTAGGCTTTTTATTTTTTGTCCCAAAAATGGGGTACAGATCATTTGAGGGCTTTTTTATAATTGATCATCAAGAAGCGAATGGTTTTTTAATTTAGGGGTTTTTAAATAGGGAATGATACCAAATAAGTTGACTGCAAGATTGCAAATAAAAAATAAATTAAAAAGATTCGCTCCACCATTGATACCGACAAATAAAAATAGTTTTTCAAATAAAGCATGACCAACTCCAAGACCCGCTGGGGAAATCGGAATTGCGACAGTGATAAGTCCAATGGGGATAAAGCTGAAAGCATAAATGAGTGGCAAATCTTTTTGATAAAAGGGACTTGTTAAAAACCAAAATGTAGAGACGCTGATGAATTGGATAATAAAGCTTAGTAAAAAGCACTGAAGATAAACTTTATAATTTTCTTTAAGTGAAAAAATCTGCATAAAAATTTGAACAATTTTATGACCTAAGACGGGAATGAATTTAAGAATTTTAAAAAACACATTTTGAATTTTTCTAGGTAAAAAAAGAAAAATAAAAAATAAGCAAATCCCTAAAAATAAAAAAAAGTTAACAAAGATAATATGAGATAATTTAGGGGCTATGGCGGTTATATCGTTAAAGTATATTAAACTTAGTATTCCACTTAAAAACAATAAACCCGAAAGACCTAGTAAGCGATCAATAAAAATGGAAGTAAGTAAAAATGTTTTAGAGAGCTTGGCATCGTGCTTTTTAATGTAGATTAATTTAATCAGGTCACCAGTTACAGCCCCTGGTAGAATAGAAGAGAAAAACATCCCAATTAAATTTAGTTTAAAAATATCAAAAAAATGAAATGGCTTAGAAGCCTTTGTATCGATAATTTTTTTAAAGCGGTAAGCTGCAATTATGGCCTGGAGAGTTATGAGGAAAATCGCGATAAAAATTCTCGAATCCTTTTCGATTGAAAGTTTGATTAAGTTAAAATCGATTTTACCACTTTTTAAAAGCCAAAAAAGTAAGGCAAAAGAAAATCCAAATTTTAAGATGAGTTTGAGCATATTTCACCCTAGCATAAGGCCATTTCTTTGACAAACATTGTCGTATTTTTTTTATTTTGAAATACCTCTTTCTAGTGATTTTTGTTATTCTAAACCTAATTTTATTTTCAGGAGAAAATTATGAAAGTTTCAGTGATTGGAACTGGTTATGTGGGATTAGTGAGTGGGACTTGTTTTTCAGAAATTGGTCACGATGTAACATGTATCGATATCGATCCAAAAAAAATTGAGACATTAAAAAATGGCAAATCTCCAATTTATGAACCGGGCTTAACAGAATTACTTGAAAGAAACATTAAAGCGAAGCGTTTAAGTTTTTCGACTGGTTATGAAAGTGTTAAAGAGGCAAAATCAATTTTTCTTGCTGTTGGTACTCCATCTGCAGATGATGGCCGAGCTGATTTAAAATATTTAAAGGCGGCAGCAATTGAAGTTGCAAAAAATTTAAGTGAAGGCGCAATCATCGTTATTAAATCAACTGTTCCAGTTGGTACATCTGTAGAAATTCGAAAATTGATTTCAGAAAATACCAATAAGAGTTTTCATTTGGTTAATAATCCTGAATTTTTAAAAGAAGGCTCAGCTGTAGAAGATTTTATGCGTCCAGATCGCGTGATCATTGGTCATCAATCTGATGAAGCATTCAAAGTAATGGAAGAACTTTATGCTCCATTAGTTCGTCAAGGAAATCCAATCTATGGAATGAGCAACCTTTCTGCGGAAATGAGCAAGTATGCAGCGAACTGCTTTTTAGCCACAAAGATTTCATTTATCAATGAAATTGCCAGACTATGTGATGCTGCAGGAGCAGATATTGAAGAAGTAAGAAAGGGAATTTCTTCCGACAAAAGAATTGGAGGACATTTTCTTTATCCAGGTCCAGGTTATGGTGGATCATGTTTTCCAAAAGATGTGAAAGCTTTAATTGCAACTGCTGAAGATTTAGGAATGGATTTAAAGATTGTTAATGCCACAGAACTAGTTAACGATGAACAAAAAGTTTATGTCTTTGAAAAAGTAAAAAATCGTTTTGGTAATAATTTGAAAGGATTTAAATTTACTTTTTGGGGAGTTGCTTTCAAGGCCAATACTGACGATGTAAGAGAAGCATCGGCTATTACCATGGCAAGAAAATTAATTGCAGCAGGAGCGGAAGTTAATTTCTTTGATCCAGTTGCCTCAGAAAATTTTATGAGTGTCATGAAAGCTTATCCTGAGTGCGAAGGAAAAATTCACAGTTTTGAAAATAAATATGACTGCTTAAATAATTCAGATGCCTTAATCACTATGACAGAATGGAGAGAGTTTAGAGTTCCTGATTTTGCTGAAATCAAAAAACGTTTGAAAACGAAAGTTATTTTTGATGGAAGAAATCTTTATGATACAAAAACTATCTTATCTGAAGGGTTTGAATATTTTGCTATCGGAAAAAAGATTAACTAAATACAAGAGACAAAAATGAAAGTTGCCGTCATTCAATTAACTTCAAAATTAGACTATAAAGAAAATTTAAAAGTAATTGATGATTTGATTATCGAAGGAAAGAAACAAGGGGCAGAAGTATTTTTTATGCCAGAAGTTTTTTATTCTATGAGCAATGGGCAAACTTCTACACCTTATTTGATCGAAGAAAAAAATGAGCATTTTGAAAACATTCGAAATCTTTCATTAAAACATTCGATAGCTCAAATTGGTGGATCAGCAGCTACATTACTTAATGGCAAAGTTGTCAACCGTGCTTTTAATTTTGATAAGCTTGGAAATGACCTAGGTCACTATGATAAAATTCATTTATTTGCTTGTGATTTACCTGACAAAAAACTAAGTGAAGCAAAAACTTATTTTCCCGGAAATGAATATAAAGTTATTGAACTTGAAAAAGTTAAAATTGGTTTAGGAATTTGTTTTGATGTGAGATTTTCTGAACAAGCATTATTTTATCGAAATAATGGGGCAAAAATTTTAACTTTTCCTGCAGCATTTACTGTACCAACAGGGAAAGCTCATTGGCATATTTTACAAAGGGCGAGAGCTATCGAATGCCAATGTTATGTGATTTCAGCAGGACAGTGGGGGACACATAATGAGAAAATGCAAACCTATGGTCATTCTCTTATTGTGGATCCGTGGGGAGAAGTGTTAGTCGATTTAAAAGATGGAGTCGGCGTAGGTGTTTGTGAATTAGATTTGAACAAAATTGATTTTGTACGACATTCAGTATTGATGAATCGGGAGAATTAAAAGTGAAAACAATTTTTACATTGGTAGTCTTTTTATTGATGCTATTTAGTTTTCAGGCCTATGCTGATTTATATATCACCACAGAATATTTTCAAGATACTGAACCAGATAAGCCAATCAGTACCCCTCATCATTTGTTTTTAAACAAGCCCTATGATGTTCGCTACTGGAAAATGAGTTATCGCTTAACTTTAAAAAAGATTGAAGGAAAAAGAGTCACAATTGAAAGTGAATCATTTTTCATTGGCGATGGAAAAAAAACCTTTTTAGCAGGTGGCATATCCAGTGCAGAACTATCTAAACCGATAGAATTGAAACAATTTGGAAAAAACGGAAAGCTTAAATTTAAGTTAAAAATAATTCCAGATAAATTCTATACTTCAAAATAATTAGAAATCTAGTAGGTCTTCAGCTCTTTGCTTTAATTTGTAGTGAGGGATAAACTGATTTAGTTTTTCTTTCGCAATGACTTTTTTATATAACTCCAAATATTTTTCTGAATATTTTTCAATAGAAAAATTTTCTTCTACATATTTTCGAATTTTTTTAGGGCAAAAAACTTTAGTCGGTGTATTTAAAACTTGTAAAAGTTCTTGATGAGATGAAACGATATAGCCTACTTCTTCATTGATAATTTCAGGCAAAGAACCATAAGGAGATCCAATAACTGGAAGTCCTTGGCTCATGGCCTCGATAATTGCAATGCCAAATGGTTCATGCCATCTAACTGGAAAGATTAAAGCATCACAATCGTTCATGATTTTCATTTTATCATTTCCGCCGATAATCCCATGATTATGAATAACTCTAGAAAGGCCAAACCATCTCCCTCCAATGATATGGAGATGTTTGCTTGCTTTTCGACAGGCCCAAATAGCATGCTTCAAATTTTTAACTCGCCATGAGGCTTTTGCCAAAAATAAAAAAGTATTCCAATTCAACTTTTTTTCGCTAAAAGGGTATTCGGAGAGATCGATGGCATTATGAATAAAGCAATTAGAGTCATGAATTTCGGCATGCTTTCTTGATACGAAAACAGAATTAAGTGTAAAGTTTTCTCCGATTTTTCCATTTCCGTGAACTGTGTTGATGGTCGGAATGAAAATGTTTGGAGTGTAGTTGTAACTTAAGTGAATGATATCGGCGTCGCTTGGAATTAAGCTTTCCCAGGCGGATTTATTTTTTAAATCTAATTTTATTAAGGTGATGCCGTATTCTTCGACTTTTGATTCTGGATGTCCAATAAGAACGACTTGATGATTTAATGATGCCAGTTGCTTCATATGCCAAAATAATATTCTCTCAATTCCCCCGTATGTTTTTACAGGAAGAATTTCTTCAAAGTGAAAAACAATCTTCATATGTTTTTACCTCGCTGTAGATCATAAATCTTAGAATACTTCAAAAGAGCAGAGAGAGAATTAATAAAACAAATAATAAATCCATATCTTCCATCTAAAATTCCAAGTTCTAAAAAATAATCTTTCAGAAATTTCATCAGTGGACGTGTGATGATTTTCATCAGTGAAGATCTTTTACCTCTGGCAAAAGCTTCTTTTGCTGCAATGGTGGTAAATTTATTTGTTTGAGTTATGTGAGAACTAATTGAATCATATGAGTAATGTAACAGATCACCTTTAATGAGTTCGGGCTTAGACTGATCAGTTAATTCTAAAATATCGTGAGGGTTGGTTCCTCCCCAAAGAGCTTGAGACTTTTTTACTAGCCTTAATTTTGTATCTGGATACCATCCACAGTATTTAACCCAGTGATCAACGTATTGGGTTAACCGATGAAATTCATATCCAGAGGCTTGAAAGTTTGCTTTAACTTTCTTGATACTTTCAATTAATTCAGGAGAAAGAGCTTCATCCGCATCGAGAGAAAGAACATAATCAAAAGTCGATAATTTTAAAGCAAAATTTTTCTGTTGAATGTGTCCTTCAAAGGGATTCTTGATAAATTTAGCACCTAAACTTAAGCAAATTTCTTCTGTCTTATCAGTTGAAAAAGAATCAACGACAAGAATTTCATCGGCAATTTCTTTTACAGAGCCAATGCAACGAGCAATGTTTCTTTCTTCGTTAAAAGTTATAATGGCGACAGTAAGTTTTATCATGGTGGCCCTTATTATTTTAAAAGATCACGTTCCAACATTTTTTATTGTGAAAAATCGAGCATTGGGTGATGCTATTATGGGTCTTTCAACAATACAATATTTAAGATCACTCTATCCTGAGAGTAACATTATTTATGCCATTCCTCAATGGACCCACCATCTTTTTAAAGACGTTAAAACTGCAGCGGACATAATTTATCCTCTGGACTTATCAAGTTTTCAGTCGATTTTAAGACTTTATGAAGATCTCAATGATTTTAAAGTAGATTATATTTTTGAATTACATCAATCGGGACGTGGACAGAAAATTTTTCAATTTTTTAATTTCATATCCAATATTCCCTATCAAGCACACAATCATCATTTGACTTGTAAAACAAAGATCATAGATCAGGGTTTGAAAATTGCTTTAATTCAAAGAGATCTCGATGGAGTTTTTTCCTTTTTAGGTAAAGATAAAAGACCTCGTTATTTAGATTTTGAACCTGAAATAAAATGTTCAAAAAAATTTTCTGAAAAGAAAAAACGAATGATCATTGGCATTGTCGCCACTAGAAACTCTAAAATGTGGCCCCATGAAAATTATGTATCACTTATCAAAAAATTGCTCTCAGTCTATCCTGATTTACATTTTTCAATACCCATTTCTCCTTCAAAGGGAGATCTAGCTTTAAAGAATAATTTTGAGAATCTTTTTAAGCATGATCATGTAGAATTTATTTTAAAACCGCTAAATGAATTGCCTCGATATTTTTCTGAGAGTTTAATTTATATCGGAAATGATACTGGTTTAAAGCATCTTTCTGTTGCTACAAAAATTCCATCAATAACAATTTTTGGACCAGAACCAACAACGGAATGGCATCCTTATGATGAAAGAAAGCATATAGCTTTTTTTAAAGAAGGATTGAGTTGTCGAACGAGAAGTGGCCATTATTGTGGATTAAATGATTGCGATTTAATCAGTGATGATTTTTTACAATGTCAAAAATTAATAAGTGTCGAAAGTGTTTTTGAAACAGCAAAAAAAATTATTGATCAGCAGTTGGCTTAAAAAAGTAAATGAATAAACTAGAATAAGAGAATAAAGCAACTGACCCAAGTATAAAGTTTGTGAATGCAGTTGATGTGAAACAAAAATATTTTGAATAAAGAAAGTAAATATGCAGAGGCTCATCAAGATAAGCTAGCGAATAAGTGAAAGTGAATAAATAAAACAAAAACCTAATCAAGCAATACCTACATGTAAGGGTTTGAACCTGAAGCGTGATCAGTTAAATCGACAACTTCATTTATCTCTGGAAAGTTTTTCATGACTAAATTTTGAATACCATCTTTTAATGTGGCCTTAGAGCTCGAGCATCCTTGGCAGCCTCCAAGTAATCTTACGAAAAGTTTTCCATTATCTAAATCGACAATTTCCACATCTCCACCATGCCCACCGAGAGCTGGTCTTACTTGTTCATCAAATAGTGCTTCTATTTTTCTTAACATCTAAGCAATTACCTTTTAGTTTTCATTTTCAAAAGTTCGAGTTGAGCGAGAGCATAAAAAGCTGCATGTTCAACCCGTAAAATGGTAGAAGAAACTCTCACCATTTGAAAATTGTTTTTTTCAAAACGCTCTCGGTCAAGATCGGTAAAACCACGCTCTGGGCCAATAGCAATACTAATAGGTTGGGAAAAATCAATTGAAATGTCAGAAAATGTTTGATTAGTGTGGAAGTCGAGAATGAAATTTTGATGAGAATCTTTAAATCCCTCACTGGGATTATTTTCATAAACATCCACTATCGGCCTAGAAAAATATGTTCCAGATTGGGAAATACCTGCCATGAGAATTTCATCCATTTGGCTTGGTTCAAAAATTTGTGAACTCAGATAACTCTTCTCTGATAATTCGGCCTTAAAAATTTGAAATGAATTGACTCCCATAGTGGTACCATGTTCGAGAATCTTTTTTAAAGTTGGTGGGCGACTAGCTCCGACAATGAAATCAATCCAAGGTAGTTTTGAAGGAAGCTCTCTTGAAATTTCAATTTTACAAAATTCATCTGAGAGTTCGCTAATTTTTCCTTTAAAAATTCCATTTTCAAGAATCGTACAGCGTAAATCATCGCCAACTTTTGATCTCAAGACTTCTTTTAAGTGAGTCAATACTTTTTGATCTGTGATGGTGCCATCTTCGTTGATAATAATTGAGTTCATATTTTGAAATCCTCATTTATAGTTTTTAAAATTAGAAGTAAGGTGAGATAAAAAAATTACTTACTTATGATGAATGAGTTTTAACTAGTTTGCAATGATTGTTTAAATGCAAATTTTAGAAGAAGTCATAACTCATAAACTTTTTACTTTGGTAACGGCACCTGTGGCAAAGGGGAAAACTTACGCGATTTTGAATCTATATAAAAACACTCAAAGTCAATTTGTGTTTGTGTCCCCCTTGCGAGCCCTTGCCGATGAAATTTATCAAAAACTAAAAGATCAAAAAAATATATATTACATTCATGAATCAAAAAATGATTTAAAATCTGACTGGGAATCATTTTTAAAGAAGCGAAAAGCATTCTTTGTCTTTACTTTCGAAACGCTTTCAGATGAACTGATTGATTCATTGATTGAATCAAAATTAAAAATACTCTTCGTTTTGGATGAGTTTCATTTACTGTATCTTTGGAGAGACTTTCGTCCCATCATGCATGAAAAGTTTTTGGGAATATTAAATTCTGAAATGCCAATAGTTGCATTGACTGCGACAATGAATCAATTAAATATGAAAGAATTGAAGAATGATTTAAGTTATTATCAAGATTCTTTTGTTCATTTAGATTTTGGAAATAAGGAGCTCTTTTACTTACCTTCAAAAGTGCATCAGCTACATGGGTTTGATAAGAAGTTGCTGCTTAGAAGTTTCATTATAAATTTAAGAAATAAAAATGAAAAAGAAGTTTTTTTACTATTTGCTGAATTTCGTTCAGAAGTAGATCAATGGGTAGAAATAACCAGAAGACTTGGTTTTCAGTCGATCGGATGTGTCGGAGGAGAAGTGAGTCAATTTACAAAAGAATTAAGTGAAACAGTCTATGAAAAGCGAAAACTCGACTGCATCATCGCAACCAGTACTTTAAGTCATGGTGTGAATTTACCGGAAATTTCAAAGGTATTTTTTAGCTATCAAGTAAATCAAGATGATTTTTGGTTACAAATGGTCGGTCGAGGGGGAAGAAGTGGTGGACGATATGAAGTCTATACTTTTGATGGGCCAAGAAAAAAAGGTCCAAAGGCCATTTTAGAAAGATGCTCAATTTATATTTTTGATTGGCTTGGACTCCCTTTTTAATTTAACAGGATAGAAAATTTATGCTTAAATAAAATAAAGGAGACATTATGGCTTTTTTTATGTCAATGAAAGGAGTTTTACATCCATATACTTTTCATTATTTATCTAAAGAAGCAGATAAGGTGCGTCTTGAACCGACTTTAATTCATGGTCAACCAAAAAACGAACAAGATAAAAAACATATAGGTCAAATAAAAGAATTTTTTGCCATCGATATTATGTCAAAAAAAATTGTATCACTAGATGAAGAAAGTCATTTGCAGGAAGTGAAAAACCTCATGCAAAAAAATGAGATTCGACACATTCCTATTATTGGTGATAAAAAATTTAAAGGCATTATTTCTGATAGGGATTTATTAAAAGTTGATATGTCAGGTACATTTAATTTTTTAAAAGCCAAGGATGTAATGAGTGATGTGGTTGTCATTGCTGACGAAGAAACCACGGTTGCTCATTTAGCAAAAGTCTTTTTAATGGAAAAAATCAGTTGCATTCCCATAATTAATCAAAAGCACAATTTATCTGGGATGGTGACTCGATCAGATATTTTAAGTGTCATCGTCAATAATCAATTGATTCTTCGCCATGATCACTAAACTCGAAGGGCTTCTCGTCTCTAAAATTCCTTTTGAAGAAAGGCACATCATCGGAAATATTCTTTTGAGATCGGGAAAATTGGTTTCTATTGTCTTTTATGGCGGACGTGGAGGTGGAAAAAATCAAAAACCAAGCTCCCTTGAAATTGGTTACATGTATTCCATTGAGCTGAGAGAATACAAAGCCCATGCTGAGATTTATCATGCGAAAGAATGGACGGTCTTGTGGCAGCATCTTGAAATAAGAAAAAACTTCCAAGCATTCTATCTTTTATGTTTTTATTCAGAAGTTATTTTAAAAATTTCTCCCCATGCCCATTTGCAAGATCATCATCACGAATATAAAGAAATGGAGGGGATATTTACTACGATCAGTAACTCTATTTTTATGCTAGAAAAAAAAGCCAGTACAAGTGAATTTTATTTGCATAGTCACCTAGTCATTTTTCTCATCAAGCTATTTCTTTACATGGGGATTTATCCAGAGCGTGAAAATTGCACATTGTGTGGAGCCGATTTAAAGCAGTTTAATGATATGTTTTTAATTTCTGAAGAGGGCGGATTTGCTTGCCCACCGTGTTTAAGTGCGAGGAAAACAAGCGGAGTTCAATCGGGTAGAGAGCTTTGGGAGATCATGGGACATATTTCCCATAAAAAATTCCAAGAACTTTTAGATTTTAAGTTGGAGCATAAGTCAATTTCCAAGCTACTTTTCCATTATTTTTGCTTTCAGTTTCACCTTGAAGAAAAAGATTTTAAGTCAGCTCCTATGGTCTTTTAAAGTTTAATCATATAAACTGCTGACATGTATAAAGAGCTCGTCAAAGTACTATTTCCTTTTTTAAAACCCTATAAAAAATTAGCAATTTTAGCTTTTTTACTTTCATTTGTTTTAGCCGGATTGACCGGGGCACAAGTAAAATTGGTTAAACCGATTTTTGATCATGGTTTATCAGGAAAAGCATCCATTGAGGAAATTTACTATCTAGCTGGAATGCTTTTTTTAATTGGTATTTTGAATTTTCCAACTCGTTTTTTTCACTTTTATTGGCTTCGCTATATTGGCGAGCGAATGAATAATGATTTAAGAATGCGTGTTTTTGAAAAAATGCAAAGACTCCCGACTAGTTATTACCATCATCATAAACAAGGAGCGATGTTGTCGCATATTTTAAATGATGCGGAAGTTTTTGCTCAGTCATATCGTGCAATGGTAGATGCGGTTAGAGAGCCAGTGAAGGGCATAGTCTATTTAGCAATGGCCATTGTCGCCGATTGGCAATTAACCTTGGTCATTTTGATTGTTGGACCTATGTTTGTAGCTATTTTTCAAATTAGTGGAAGAAAAATTAAAAATAATCATGTTCATGTTCAAGAAGATCGAGCCGAACTAACTCACAATATAAGTGAAGGTCTTCAAGCTCATAAAGTCTCCAAAGCATTTAATCTCCAAAGATTTGTTTTAAATCGATTTCATAAGTCTCAAGAAAATTACCTCAATTCAACTATGAGAACTTCACGAATTGAGGAATTGGCCCATCCCTTTGTTGAGTTTATCGGTGCATTGGCTTTTTCATTGGTCATTATTTTTGCCTATTATCGAATTAAATCTGAAGCGATGACCGTGGGGGATTTTTTACAATTTATTACGGCTCTGGCCCTTTTAATGGATCCTATACGAAAGTTTTCTCAAGCTAATGTAAAAATCGGTCAAGGACTAGCTGCTTATCAGCGAATTAAAAAAGTTTTTGAAACTCCAGAAGAAGTAGATCAAGGAAAAATAGAAAAAAAATCTTTTGAACAAGAGATAGTCGTATCTAATGTCACATTTTCCTATACTGAACATCCAGTACTGAACCATTTTAATTTTCGAGTGAGAAAAGGTCAAAAGGTTGCGCTTGTTGGTCTTTCTGGTTCAGGAAAATCGACACTCATTAATCTACTTCTTGGGCTTTATCCAGTTGATCAAGGCGAGATCACTATCGATGGAATAAATCTTAAAGAGGTGAAACTTAAAAATCTTCGTCATCTATTTGGCTTAGTTTCACAAGATATTTTTCTTTTTCATGATACGATTCGTGAAAATTTAAAGGTTGGAAATAGTTTTAGTGATGAGGAAATAAACAAAGCGCTTGAAGTTTCTTATGCCAATGAGTTTGTTAATAAATTGCCCTTAGGACTTGAAACAGTTATTGGGGATAGAGGAGCGAAGCTCTCTGGTGGACAACAGCAACGCCTGACGATCGCCAGAGCTTTTTTGCAAAATACTGATATTTTACTTTTTGATGAAGCTACTTCAGCCCTTGATAATGAATCTGAAAAAGTTGTTCAAAAAGCATTAGAATCTATTGCTGGAAATAAAACTGTGATTGCTGTCGCTCACAGGCTTTCGACTATTCAAGATTATGATCATATCTATGTGATGAAGGAAGGACTTTTGGTTGAAGAGGGAACTCATCATCATCTGATGAACCTAAACGGTGAATACAAAAAACTTTACGAACTTTCTTTAAAGGCATAAATCAAAAAGGCCCACAAACATTTAAGTTATCCGGGCCTTTTAATTTTTTGAATAGATGAAATAAGAACATAATTTTTAGAAAGTTGATTAGGGGCAAGTTCACTAACCACAATACTTTTTTAATTTTTATATTTTTACTTTAATAAAAGTGTGTAGGAACTCAATATAAACTAACAACTTTTTTTCTTTTATTTATCCTCGGCAGCGACGCCTTTCTTCTAATTCAGAAATTTTAATTCCATCGTGCATGTTCTTTCTAAATGTCATTGGTTTGACTCCTTTAGCGTTTGCTCTCAAGCAGTTTCCCGGTAAATTAAATATACAACCAATTCAGATTTTTTTTAAAAAAATATTCTGCAAAAAAAAACTTTTTTAGAAAAAAATTAAAAGCTATTGAAAATAGATTTTAAAAAAATAAATTGGGGGAAAAGAAGGATGATTTTTAAATAAAAAAAATCGATCAGAAAGTCGTACTAATTCTTAGAAAGTGCCAAAAAAATCTGCTAGAAATCAAACTTTTAGATACTTAGAAACGGTTAGTGTTCAAGACCAAGTTTGCTTCTGAGTTTTAAAAATGGTTGTTCAATAAGTGAAAAACCAAAAAATGAAATGATCATTGAAGTAAAAGTAGAAAGTGTTAAAAACAAGAGAAATTTTACTAAATCACTCCCAAAAGTAAAATGACTATTAACTTGATTAGCAATTTCGTGCATAGCAAACTGATGTGTTAAATACATCCCAAACGAAAGTTTAGAAATGACGTAAAAGAATTTGTTACTTAACAATTTTCCAAAGATGTTTTTTTTAGTGATAAGTATGAATGTGATGGTTGAGCCGAACAAGAAACTTAATGAAGTGTAAGCAAAAAATGTTTTTGAAAATTTTCGAAATAAGAGAAACAATACAAAGCCAATAAGGACAATCATTAAACCTTTTATGAAACTCTTTTTTTCTTTAAAGATTCCTCTGACTTCTAGATTAGATAGCATTAAGCCCATAAGCAGGCCATCGATGTGAGTGTGAAATGGAAAATAAATATGTCTTACAATGTTTTCATCTATAGAGAGATGCGGTTCAAAAGTAAACTGCCAAGTTATAAGTCGAATGAGGGGAGCTAGAAAAAAAGCAGCACAAAAAACCAAAATCCTGGTTTGATACTTTTAAAATGATTACTTACAAGTAAAACTAAAAGAGGAATGACTAAGTAGAACTGCTCTTCGGTTGAAAGTGACCAACTACCAGGCACTAAGTTTCCACTAAAGTAATTTGAAACTAAGAATAACTCAGGCCAAATTTCATTAAAAGTTATTCCTTTGGTAAATGCAATATAGAGTCCATTTAAAATGAGCACGGTATAAAAAAGAGGCCAAATTCTCAGTCCTCTTCGCATAATAAATTTTATGGGTAATATGGTTTTAGTGTTTAGATATTCTTTCCAAAGCTGTCTACCTATAAAAAATCCACTTAAACAAAAAAAGAGGTCGACTCCAACCCAGCCCCCTTGAACAAAGGGGAGTTTTAAAAAGCTCGAACTTTGGCCATTAAGTCCTGTCCAAATCTGTCCCGCATGGGTGGAAATGACTAGTAAAACGGCCAGAGATCTCAATCCGTCAAATTCTGGAATTTGAGTTTTGGGTCTATCAATGATGGCCTTAAAACCTTCTTTTAAGGCATTTAAAATATTGTTCAGCATGAGGAGCTATTTATCATGGTTTAAAAATAGCTTGAAGAAGTCGTGTAAAAATAACTAGATTTTTTTAATAATCGAGCGGTAATATTTCCCACTTAAATTTAAGTTTCGTTTCACTGGTTTTGACTTCATTCATTCCTCTAAGAGCACCATCTGGATCAACGAGTTTTGCCATTCCCGTAGAAAGGACAATAGGGGCGACACTTCCTAAAATGGCAGGTTCGGGAGCGGGACAAACATAGGTGACCGGAAAGGTGCTTGGAGAAATGGCACCAATGTTAGCCGTGTATTTTCGCTCATTAGAAGTATTGACTTGATGAGGGTAGAGTCCTATTGAGTTTCCTCGTTTTTTTGTCACGATGGCAAAACTACTTGAAGTTGAACCTGAACAAGTTGATCCTTTCGGACTTTTGACTGTTCCTTGAAAATGAAATTTTCCTTTACCAGAAGTAACCCAGAATCGACCAATAAAATGATTGGTATCATTCACGCCTTCTCGCTCAAAAATCGCGTCACTGGTTACTGTCAACGATCCTGTATTACCATTTATGTAGGTGTAATCCATAGAGGATTCAAAATTTCCAGAATGACGGTTACACCCTATATTAGTAGCAGAAACATTGAATTCCCAGTGAATCTTTGGTCCAGCTCCAAAAGTCCAATCCACTCCCGATTTTGGCGTATTGATGTTAGAAAAAGCAAAGACTATTTCTTCGATTTTATCGTCATGAATATCTCGACAGGCTTCTGTAGTGTCTTCTTTATTTTCCCAATCTTCTATTTCCCAAGCTTTAGCAAAACGCTTAACCATCACTTTGAGTTTTAATTTTTGAGTCATTTCAAATTTTGGTATCGCCTCAAAATCAATGGAGCGAATTTTTGGATCAGTGAATTTGAAATGAAAATAATTTACAGCAAGTGGTCTTACTTTAAATTCTTTTTTGAAAGAAAAATTTCCTTTGCTGTTAGCCTTTACTTCAACGGGTAACACTTCTTCATCGTAACCATTGTTATAAAGTGGATGTTTTTCAACATGATCATAGTCACGAAGATCTTCAAGATCATCAATCTGATTCCAAAGCTTAGTTGTAAAAAGAGGATAATGCTTTTTGAATCCACCAGAAATAGTATAGTCAACGGCTTCCCAATTACTCAAGAGAGAATAATTTTTAAAAATAGATGGAATAATTTGAGGGTTGAAAGTTTTTTCTAGATAAAGAAAAAATGGCCAACCATCATAGTCACTTCCAATTAAACCTGCTCCTGCATAACGAATCATATTATCCCAATTGTGTTCGTAATTTCTAGCGGGATTAACATAATTCATCGCCCAGTTAGCGATGCCTTCATCCACGTCTGTGTACTCAGCACAATTTCGACCATGCTCAAAAGCAAAAGAGAGTACGTGCATGTATTCATGGGAGAGAGCAGGTTCTAATCGATCCCCTCCGGCCATAGTATTTCTCAGTAAAATAAAGGCAGGTTTTTCAGAACATCCTGGTGGATAGGGGACTGTTAAAGCCAGGGCTCCGATCAGTGGACCCACATAGACATCAAGTTTCCCATTTCCCCCATCGCCCCAAACTTGGCTATCTCCATTGATATCTTTAAATCGATGTGCTCCAGCATCGCTTAAATAAGTTTTTCCCATAAGAGCATCAAGTTTTCTTCGTACGTTTGGGAAAGTAATCAAGATATTTTGAGCTTTTTGGAGATCTTCAGGAATAATTCCTTGATACCAAACTCTCACTTCGGAGTTTTCAATAAATTTCCAGTCAGCGTTTTTTGGCAAAGGTTCTGGTATCGGTAGTTCATTATCTTTATCGATGACTCTAGCATTATTTTTAGAATTTGAACTGGCCGACATGAAATGACTTCCTTCATAAACTGGAGGAATCATGAAGCCGACAAGTTCTTTTTGAGTTTTAGCATCATATTCTTGAATATGGTTATTGACTTGCATGACGAGAAGATGAGTCGCATTTTCATCTACGGGGCCTTGAAATTCAGTAGGAACAAGTTCAGGGTGAAAGCGCAAATTGATTTTGTGTAAAAAAGCCTGAGCTTTCGTAATACGCTTTTCACTTAAAGCTTGGTCGATTAATTCATCGCCATTTTTTTGGATTTGTGCAAATGCAAAATTTAGATTTAGAGTAAATACTATTAAAATTAATTTTTTCATGGTTGAGTCATAGTCCGCTTAGCCACCAAAGTCAATCTATTGGCGCAGAATGACGCTAATAACTATTTAAGCCCATGCTCGAAATAGATAATTTAATTACCAAGAAATGAAAAATAAAGTAGAATGCAACACGTATTTTATTTTGTTTTAGCGAGGAGAAAAGCGTGTCAAATGAAACGAATTTGAAGTCAATGGCAGATCTTGTGGCCTTATGTAAAAGTCGCGGATTTATTTTTCAATCTTCAGAAGTTTATGGTGGATTAAATTCTTGTTATGATATGGGGCCATATGGAGTTGAATTAAAAAACAATTTAAAAAATCGTTGGTGGAAGGCCATGACTCTTCGTCAAGACGTGGTAGGTGTTGATGCTTCAATTTTAATGCATCCGATGGTTTGGAAAGCTTCAGGACACGTCGATGGTTTTTCTGATCCACTGGTTGATTGTAAAGCGTGTAAAGAAAGATATCGAGCCGATAAAATTGTTTTAACTGAACCATGTCCAAAATGTGGAGCAAAAGATTCTTTCACTGATATCAGACAATTTAATTTAATGTTTAAAACCCAAATGGGAGCAATGGAAGATACTGCTTCGATGGTGTATTTAAGGCCAGAAACGGCTCAGGGAATTTTTGTTAACTTCTTAAACGTGCAAACGACCATGAGAAAGAAACTTCCATTTGGTATCGCTCAAATCGGAAAAGCATTTAGAAATGAAATCACGCCAGGTAATTTTATTTTTAGAATGAGAGAGTTTGAACAAATGGAAATGCAATATTTTCTAAAACCAGGTACGCAAAAAGAAGCGATGGAAGAATGGAAAGCCACTCGTTTCCAATGGCATCTTGATAATGGATTACGAAAGAATAAATTACAATGGCATCCACACGGACCAGATGAACTAGCTCACTATGCAGACGCAGCGATGGATATTGAGTATGAGTTTCCTCATGGCTGGGGAGAAATGGAAGGAATCCATTCAAGAACTGATTTTGATTTAAAACAACATATGCAATTTTCTGGAAAGAATCTTCAGTATGTTGATCAAGTAAATGGTAATGAAAAATATATTCCATACGTTGTAGAAACTTCAGTTGGTGCTGATCGATGTATGCTAGCAATTCTTTGCGATGCTTATCGATTAGAAAATGAAGGTGATAAGGATAATGAAAGAACAGTGATGAAATTTCATCCGGCACTTGCACCGGTAAAAGCTTGTGTGTTGCCACTAATGAAAAAACCAGAATTAGAAGAAGTGGGAAATAAAATTCTTTTTGATTTATCAATGAACTACAAGTGTGAATACGATACATCGGGAACAATCGGAAAAAGATATAGAAGACAAGATGAAATCGGTACTCCATATTGCATTACAGTTGACTATGATACATTAACAGATCATGCAGTGACTGTGCGTAACAGAGATACCATGGTTCAAGAAAGAATAGCTGTCGCTAATCTTGAAAAATATTTAAAAGAAAAATTTAATTTCTAAATAGGGTCTAATAATAACTTTAATTAAGCGAAGGAATTGTTATGAGTAAAAAATGGGTTTATTTATTCAGTGGTGAAAAAACTGAAGGAAACAAGGACATGAAAGATTTGCTTGGGGGAAAAGGCGCAAATCTAGCTGAAATGTGTTCTTTGAAACTAAATGTACCTCCAGGATTCACAGTTACGACTGAGGCCTGTCTTGATTATGAAAAACAGAAAAAAAATATCAATGACGAAGTGAGAACTCAAGTTCTTTCTTCAATTAAAGAAGTAGAACGATTAACGGGGAAAAAATTTGGTGATCCATCAAATCCACTTTTATTTTCTGTAAGATCAGGTGCACGAGCTTCAATGCCAGGGATGATGGATACTGTTTTAAATCTTGGGATGAATGATCAGACTGTGGCGGGAATGGCAAAGCTTACTAACAATGAAAGATTTGCTTGGGATGCTTATAGAAGAGTTATTCAAATGTATGCCAATGTAGTTATGGATTTTAATATTTCACTACTTGAAGCGACACTAGAAGACTTAAAAGAAGCTCGCGGAGTACACGAAGACACAAAATTAACAGCAGGTGATTTAAAAGAACTTGTTGGAGTTTATAAAAAAATTATTTTAGAAGAATCAGGTGAATCTTTTCCAACTGATCCGATGGAGCAGTTATGGCGCGCGATCGCTGCGGTATTTAATTCTTGGGAAAATCCAAGAGCCGTTAAGTATCGTGAAATTTACGACATACCTCATAATTGGGGAACAGCGGTCAATGTTCAATCAATGGTATTTGGAAATATGGGAGATGATTGCGCGACTGGCGTTTGTTTCACTCGTGATCCATCAACTGGAGAAAAGAAATTTTTCGGTGAGTATTTAATCAATGCTCAAGGAGAAGATGTGGTAGCAGGGATACGAACTCCAGCTCCAATCAATGATTTTTCAAAAAATGATTCTAATAGAAGTTTTAAAACCCTAGAAGAAGCAATGCCTAAAGCATTTCTTGAACTAACTGAAGTTTATAAAAAACTAGAAGGCTATTTTAAAGACATGCAAGATATCGAGTTTACGATTGAAAATAATCGTCTTTATATTCTTCAAACTAGAAATGGAAAAAGAACCGCAGCAGCGGCAATTAAAATTGCGGTTGATTTAGTGAATGAAGGCATTCTTTCAAAAAAAGATGCACTTCTTAGATTAAACCCAGAAGATTTAAATCAACTACTTCACCCAAGATTAGATCCAAAAGCAAAGAAAAAACAAATCGCAAAAGGTCTTCCAGCAAGTCCTGGTGCTGGAGCTGGAATCATTGCCTTCACCAGTGAACGTGCTCACACATTAAATGAAGAAGGATACAAAGTTATTTTAGTTCGCCAAGAAACTTCTCCAGAAGATATTGCCGGAATGGTAGCATCTCAAGGTATTTTAACTGCTCGTGGTGGTATGACTTCTCATGCGGCGGTTGTAGCGCGCGGAATGGGAAAACCTTGTGTCGCTGGATGTGGAAGTTTAATCATTGATTACACTCAAGGAACATTAACAGTTGATGGAAAAAAATACAAAGAAGGTGATGAGTTAACTATTGATGGTGGAACAGGTGAAGTCATCGAAGGAATTGTTCCAACTATTGAAGCCGCTATTACTGATGATTTTGCAACTTTCATGAATTGGACAGATGAGTTTAGAAAATTAAAAGTTCGAACCAACTCTGATACTCCTGATGATACGAAAGTCGCCGTGAAGTTTGGAGCAGAGGGGATTGGCCTTTGTCGAACTGAGCATATGTTTTTTGAAAAGGATAGAATCCTTGCTGTTCGCGAAATGATTTTTGCCAATAATTTAAAAGATAGAGAATTAGCGCTTAAAAAATTATTACCATTTCAAAGAGAAGACTTCGTTGGAATTTTTAGTGTTTTAAATGGTCTTCCATGTAACATAAGACTTCTTGATCCACCTCTACATGAATTTTTACCTCATACTAACGAAGATAAAAAAGAATTAGCTGATGCTCTAAATCTCGAAGTAAAAATCATCGAGCAAAGAGGAGAGCAGTTACATGAATTCAACCCAATGCTTGGTCACAGAGGTTGTAGACTTGGTGTAACTTTTCCTGAAATTTATCGAATGCAAGTTCAAGCGATCATTGAAGCGGCATTGATTGTTAAAGAAAAAGGAATTGAAGTGATTCCAGAAATCATGATTCCCTTAGTGGCAGTTGAAGGAGAGTTAACCATTTTAAAAGAAGATGCGATCAAAGAAATTGAAAGAATTTTCAAAGAAAAAGGCAAAACAATAAAATATAAAATCGGTACCATGATTGAGCTTCCAAGAGCAGCGATTACCGCAGGAACAATTGCCAAGCATGCTGAATTTTTCTCGTTTGGAACGAATGATTTAACTCAAACAACCTTTGGATTATCTCGCGATGATGCTGGAAAGTTTTTGCCAGATTATGTTTCAAAAGGATTAATGCCGAATGATCCGTTTGTTTCTCTTGATCAAGAAGGTGTGGGCTTTTTAATTAAGCATGCTGTGACTGAAGGGAAAAAATCAAACTCAAACATCCACGTGGGGATTTGTGGAGAACATGGTGGGGAACCTAAATCAATCGAGTTTTGCCACAAGGTAGGGCTTGATTATGTTTCTTGTTCACCTTATCGTGTGCCAATTGCTAGGCTAGCTTCTGCTCAAGCAGCACTAAGAAACTAACTTACCTAGAGGGCTCGAAAGGGCCCTTTTTTATTTCCAAAGGATAGCATTTACTAGACTAAAATAGTTGGCATTAAGGAAATACTGGAAAGTACTTGAAAGAGCTTTGTTTTGAGAAAATCAAGAGTTTAGTTGATTAAGCTTTTGAATACATTTTTATCCTAGAGTTTTTTTCGAATTCAACTTAAAATTATCAATAAGATAGATTAAATGGAGTTTTTATGAAAATGAATTGCAAAGGTTTTTCTTTAATGGAGTTAATGGTTTCAGTCGCCATTATGGGGATTGTCTCTGTAGGAGTTTTGCAATTGATGAGAATGCAATCGAACATACAGGTCAATTCACAGGTCGATGCAGATTTTGCAGTATTAAATGCTCAAATCGTTTCAACGTTAGCATCTCCACAGCATTGCAATGCGAATTTTTATGGACGATCAACACAAGCTTCATTTGCAAATAGTATCGGTAATACCGCTGGTGGTACTCAAGGTATTTACCAATGTACAGATCCGAATACATGTAAACCTACTGGAGCTACATTGAAGATTCCTGCTTGGACAACTGACTGGCTTCCAGGCAACACGAAGGTTTCTGATCGAGTGAGAATTTCATCTGTTCGCTACCAAGTGAATTCGACCACGGCTCCTTCACTCGCTAGCTTGCAGCTTGAAGTAACAATGCAGAGTCGTTCCATGAAAGCCGGAAGTGATGGAAAAGTTAATCCAAAAACTTTTACGAAAATATATTCAGTACCAGTTGTGGTAAATGGCTCTTCTATATTAGGTTGTCCGAAAGCTTCTAATACCACAGTTCTTTACTAATGAAGAATAAAGGATCCATTCTTCCAGTTTTGATTTTAGTTGGTTTTGGGGTGAGTGCAGGTATTCTCTACTATTTTACCAGAGTGAATATGCAAAAACAGATTCAAGTAAAACAGCGAGTAGATTCTGAATTAGACGAAGCATTTTTAAAAGTTTCAAGTCTTCTTGTTTCTCCAGCCAATTGCAATGCGACTTTTTACCAAAACCCAGTAGGATTTTCTTTATCAGGCAATTTACCAAGTGTAAAAAAGTGTTCCGATGGACAAAACTGTAGACCTGGAACTCCTCTTGATTCTACTCAAGTTGAGTATAACGTTTTGGAATCTTCTTGGAATCCTAGTGATACAAAGTTGACTCATCATTTACGAATTGGAAAAGCAAATTATCAAATTATCCATACACAAAATGGTGATAATAATGATCCAAGTATTTTAAAAATTGATTTTGAATTTCAAAAACATTACGGAAATACTTCAAGGGTTATAAAAATTTTAAAATCTGTAGAACTACCTGTCGTATTAAATGATGATCTCGATAAAATAATTGGTTGTCCAAAGTCTCCAAATACAATCACTGTTTATTAAAGAGAAAAAAGTGAGTTTGGTATGAGAAAAAATATTTTAAAAAATGAAAAAGGTTCTGCACTTCCTTTAATTATTATTGTTGCCGTTCTTGTCACGGCTGCAATTGGAGTCATGGTTAGTCGAACTAGGCAGCAAGCTAAATTAAAAAGAGAAATAGAAGGTCAGGCAGATTTTGATGTGGTTTTTAATAAAATCAATAGTGTTTTAACTTCTCCTTCGGGATGTAATGCAACTTTTTATAATGGGGCTCATGCTGGATTAACTTCATACACTTTGGCACCAGCGAACGATTTGGTTCCTGCTTTACCCCCCACCCCTGATGATCCATTACAAGAAGATCGATATCCAATTGCGGCTTCTAAGTATATTGATTTAACTACTATCAAACAATGTTCTGATGGAAATAATTGTCGACCTGGAAATGCCGCCAATAATACTTCTAATGCTTTTGAAGTTTATACAGATGATTGGGACCCAACTAAGGTTCCATTAAAATCAGGAACGGGTATTTTTAATATTAGAATATATAAAATTCGAGTTTTTAAAAAACAAACGCAAACAGGAGCCTTAGCAGTACCTACCATTTTAACTGTTAAAATTGGTTTAGAAATGAGAAAGGTCAATACCAATTTAGGGCCAAACAGTAATGCCGAGAGAGTTGTGAGAAAAGATAAATTGATAGATGTGTATGTGACACTCGATTCTACATTAACGAGAGTGTTGGGTTGTACAAGTGGCGCCCAGTCGATTCAAATTTACGGACTTGGTTATGATTGGAAACCAGATCCTTATCCAGTTGCTTGTACAGGTGGTTCGGGAAATTGGGTTTACAGTCCTTGGGAGCCTTGTATTAGTGCAACAGCTCAATGGAATTACAGTGCATGGAGTGCATGTTCAGTTTCCACTTGTGGCTATGGAACCCAAACTAGATCAGCACTGAGCTGCACTTGGGTAGCCAATTCGGGAATTCAGCATCGAACTTCTTATTGTAATTTTACGGCAGATTCTGGAACTAAAACAAGAACAATTCCATGTCATAATTTTGTAACTGCAACAAACGTGGCAGATAGCTATTGTCTTCAACCAAAACCAGCTGTAACGACAACATGTACCCCAGTCGATCCTGCGGTATGTGGAACGAACACACTTTCGCAAGCCTGTGTTCCAGCTACGGCTCCAAGTTGTGGAGCTCCTTATACTTCAGCTTCTTGTGGCCCTGGAACAAATTGTGGTGTGAATTGTGTTTGTAATGGAAATCAGCCGCCGAAATGGAAGCCTTCTTCTGTGCAAGGAGCGAGTTGTGTAAGCGAGAGCACTTGTGGTTGGTGTGGAATTCCTGGGCCAACTGGACCTTTTTGGACATCATGTACTACGATTAATCCTTATTAAGATATAGAGAATTTATGAACGAATCAAAAATTGAACAATTAATACAAACTCTAAGAAATGCTTTTAAAAGTGTCGAGATAAAAAGCACTGAAGAGGAAATCGAACATATCGCCCTCGTGGTTTTTGATTCCATGTCTCACCCTGGAAGAAATTTTCATAATGTCTTTCATATCTTTGATGTGGCAAAGGGCCTTCAAGGTCTTTCGGTTATAGCTGCTGTTTTTCATGATGTAGTTTATTTTCAAGTTGATCAAGGTTTCAAAAATTCGATCAAGCCTTACGTGAACGATGTGGTGATTGAGCATGGTAGTGAATTTGAACTTAAAGAAATTTCTGATCCTAAAATACAGCTAATTGCTGATATATTTGGTTATAAATCTGGTGTAAAATTAAATCCTTTAAATGGTTTAAATGAGTTTTTAAGTTCGGTTGTGGCCTTAAGGCTTTTAAATGGATTGCTCTCATTAGAGCAGTTAGTGGAAGTTTTTTCTTTGATAGAAAGTACTATTCCTTTTAGAAAAGATTCCATAATCAATTTAAAACTTCGTCTTGAGCAATTGAAAATAGATACGATTAACGTAAATCAAATATGCAAAAATGCAGTAGATTTTTCAAACAATGATGTCTTTAACTTTTCTGAAAAAGATGCCAGTAGTTTTTTAAAAAATACTTGGAATTTAATAAGTGAAACGAATTATTCTCTAAGAAGAGATGTTGATAATTACACTGTGACTGATTATCGAACAGCACTGTATAAGACTTATACTTTTTTTAATTTTTTAGATCCTGAAAATGTCTTTTCTCGCTTTGAAAATTATCCATCAAGTGAAAAGTGGGGGAAGTTATTTGAGGCAGCCAATTCAAATATTTTAATTGGTAGAAAATATTTGCAAATCCAACTCATCTCAATTTCTTTAATAGAATCCATTGCTCTTTTAACAGGTGGCAATGTGCCCATGAGCGTATTAATGGGAGACATTAGACGTCGAGATCAAAAAATTAAAAGAATGGAAGATTTTTTAGACTTAAATTCAAAAGCTGATACGATTAGTTTTGATAAAGATGTGATGAATATTTTCTTAGAGGGTAGATCTCAAGAATCAAGTTTCGATATGAAGGGATCCCCCTTGAGTGCATTTGTCTATTTTACTTTATCTGATAAATCATCTGAGGAAATTTTTCCTAAGACTCTAGATTTTTTCAATGGAAGAATACAGCCCAAAATTTATTTAAAGTTATTTCCAAAGAAAATGCTAGTTGAAATAATTAACGCTTGCTCGAATATTAGCTCTTCAAGAAAAGATCGATTAAGTGCCTTAGCTTCAGAGCTTGGCGCATGAGTTTTCTTGCATTAAAGAACTTAATCTCACAAGAGATGAAGTATCAAAATTTTGATTCCATAGCTGTCTCAGTTGTCGATTTCAAACAAAAACAATTTCAAACTTTTGAATTGAATCCTGACGATGAAAAATATTTTTATGATCTGGCTAGTTTAACCAAGGCCTTAACCAATTCTGTAGTGAAAATTAGAGATCCAAAATTGTTTGATTTCAAGATGGATCTACTTTTAAATCATCGTGGAGGGTTGCCAAGCGGTGGAAGACTATCCAATAGAGGATGGAGAGAGTTTTTAAAAACCTACCAGATTATTGAATCGGAAACGCTTTATTCAGATTATTCATCTCTTCGATTAATGATTGAAATTGAAGAAAAAAGCAAAAAAAAATTAAAAGATCTATGTGATTTTTATTTTGATCAAGAGCTGGTTCACTGGTTGGATTTGCCAAAAGATGGCAAAACCCCTCAAACAGGATACAGAAATAAAAAAATCATTACTCGTGAAGTTCACGACGACAATTGTTTTAACTTAAAGTCTTTTGTATCCCATGCGGGACTTTTTGCAACCATAGGCGGTCTTTCAAAGTCTTTATTAAATTTAAACAAAGAATTAGATTTAATAGCGACAATGAATGACAAATTTAAATCACAACCAAGTGATCAACGATTCATTGATGGGTTTGATCGACCGATGAATCTTGAAGAAACCTTAGCCGGTAAAGGCTGTTCGAAAGAGACATTTGGGCACCTTGGATTTACCGGAACTTCTTTTTGGATAGATTGCAATCAAATGAAAGCTTCAATTATATTGACCAATGCCACACAAAATTATTGGCATGAAAGATCAGGTCTCGTTTCGCTTCGTAAAAAAATTGGTGAAGCCATCTGGAAAATTTAGTAAATAACTTTTAACAAATCTCCCATTAGTGTCTTACAATCTTGACCTGCTTTTAATCCATTTACTACAACAGAACTTGGCTTTACACCCGAAGTTTTACCTGCTTGATATTGAATTGCAAGCGGTGCAAAAGTGGAAGTTGGAATACTATTGTAAGTCACACTTCCATTATAAGTGACGCTCTTCACTAGCCCTGCATTTTTTAAACCACTTGTTGTGTAAAAACGAACAAAAGTATCAGCATCAACTTTGTGTTGCAATTTAGCTTTTACAAAAGAAGGATCGTTAAAAGTTTTTTTAATTTCAATGTCAGCATCTTTTTGGAATGCCGGATTTGCTTTTTCAAACTCTTGATCAAACTTACTTAAGGCCACAAATTCAGCTTCAGATTTTGCTATGATGACAATTTTTAACTTCTCACTTTTTGGATTCCAGGTTCCATCGACAACACTTTGATTGAAAGCGACTTCAATATCTCCTTTAACCAATCTTCGATAACTTGATATTGCATCACCTGCTTCAATAAGTTCTTTGGAATGATATGAGTCTGTAAATGAAGTTTGTGTAGCAGCAATTTTTAAGACCATTTCTTCCGTCGCTTTTGTTTGCCCACGCATTTTAGAAAAGACTAAATATCTAAAGGCGTGTCCTTTGTTGGCCAAAACTTTATCAATTAAGCTTTTAAGTTGCTCATCAGCTGATAAAGGGAGTTTTTCAACAGGTATAGGGAGCTTAGCTGCATCTCTTCTAAATAAATTTGCCAGTAAGGCATTTTGGGCATTCTTTCGTTTTGAGCTAGTCGCATGTGCGAGAGTTTCAGTGTCACTACCTAAAATATCTGAGATTAAAAGGTACATTTCTACATTATCTTTTGGTCCATTAAAAATTTCACTTAAATAACTAGTTTCAACTTCTACAAAATCAGATCTTTTTCGAGCAATCCCTAACCATTTTTCAGTTTCTTCAAATGGAGAACCGACGTGTTCCACAGTCCCGCCATATTTTGCACCTTCAATTTTCATCCAATTTGCTTTCACATCAACTTTCTTTTTTCCATCGTGAACACTTTGTGGAATAACTAGATCACCAACTTTATAACCTTTACCGGCAAAGGCTCCAGCTGTACCCATATAAGTGACATTGGTGTGACCAGTGGCCTTTAAGGCTTTTGCAACGGGAACGATTTCATCACCCCAAACATTAGAAACAACTCGCCAGCGAATCATTTTACCTTTGTCATCTTGGAAAACATAATCACACATTTCGATAGTAAAATTATCGTAGTTATAGAGTTTAAATTTTGCAGGGAGTTTTTCAGGGTTTTCTTCAAAATATTTTTCAAAATGCAAAAATACATCTTCAACAACTTTTTTATCTTTGAATATGGTTTCGAGGGTGGCAGATTCTAATTTTAAAAATTTTTCTAAGGTCTTTGGATCAATATCTGAAAAAGCGTCCGGGTCGTCGCCGTATAGTTGCTTTAGTGCTCTTACTTTCCAAAAGATTTGAAATTTACCATCTATAGATTCTTTCTGACCGATGATGACTCTTTGAGCTTTTGGTAAATGGGTGAGTTGAAGAATATGTTCTTGAACTCTTGATTCATGAAAGGCTTCAAGATCACCTTTTATGACAACTTTGTTTTTAATTTTTCCACCAGCTAGATTGGAAAGTGAAAGTTGATAAGTTAAATGATTTAATCTATCTCGTCCACCAATGTTGGTGATGGCATATCTAAATGTATTCTCTCCTGGATATTTAACTAAAAAGATTTTATTATAATTTTTTGCCAGTGGTCGAACTTCATATAAAATCTCTCCACCTTGTGCTTTTAAAGTTTTTAAAAATTCGCGGCTATCTCCAAGGTGAAATTCAATGGTTCTTTCACTTTCAATAGCTTCCCAAAAAATGGCACGAGTGGTTCTGTTTGAAATATAATGACCCGAATCTAGAGTCATCTCTTCCGATTGATACAAAACTTTTTCAACAGGAATTTCTTTTTCACTCGGCTCTTCTCCAGCTTGTATTTTCATTTCTAGTGCATACTTGCTAGGAGTTAAGGTGAAAGCTTCATTGAGTTTATTTTTAAAAAAGTTGTAGTTCCATTGCAACTCTGCTTTTGTCAATGTTCCGACAAGTTTTTGGCTTTTTAAGAATTGATAAATCACTTCATCGTATTTTTGAGCGTCAGCTAGAGTGCTAGCTGGTAATTTCATCTTTATAATATCTTCAACGGAAATGGCGCGAATTCTCTGAACAATCTCATCTGGAACTTTTCCTTCCATTGCCACAGAATATTCATTTAAATAGTATTTGAATTTGTCTATTGAAAGATAATAGCTAACTTCATCAGACTCAGCGGCAGGAATTCTTTCAACAAAGTCTGACTTGTAATGACTAAGTGGTGCACAGCTAGCAACGAGTAAACTTAATATTAATAGAAGTGCTTTTAATTTCATTTAGTCACCCAAAATGATTTGATAAGATGATTGCAGTTGTAAGCTCCTGCCTTACTCAAATCAGGTGCAGGCGTTTCAGGTTTCTTTTTAAACTTTTTAAAGAAGTCGGCAACTGTTCCCATAAAGCCTGATTTTGAAGGCGCAGAACCTACTTTATATTCAGGTGAGAAAAAATCAAAAGTATTTTGTTCAATTTCTTTGATGATTTGGGCAGCTTCATTTTTACCGTACTCAGCTTGAATTCTCTCGACTAATTTTTCTTTAAAGAATTTTGAAACAGGTGTTCCGTTATGTTGATTGTATTCCCAAAATGCCACCATCTCTTCTGGAAATGTCATTAATGTTGCTAAAAATTCTTTTTCATTCTCAAAGCCAGAAGTAAAGTTAAAATGAATCGCTCTAGGGTCAATGAGATAAGCTGAATTTTTTTGTGAACCAAAACTTGAAGCAATATTGATGTCTGGAGTAAAAGATAAAAATGGACTTCCCATAGGGTCATTAGAATGATTTTTAAACATTGTGGTGATTCGAGCACTCCGAGCAAATTCCGATTCTCCCCCAACTGTCCCAATAACTTTTTCATTCATGGCTTCTAGAGATCGAAGTCTTCGATTCCAAGAACCTTGGTTTTTAGTCATCACTGTACTCATGACAAAGGCTTTGCTTTCTTTAATGGCATCGTCTTTTTGATATTCAACACCATTAATGATAGGCGTATGAATCATATCATCATTGATTCCTCTATAGACAAAAACTCTTTGGTGAAGAGGAAGTGGATTTCTAATTACTTCTAGATATTGATCCCAAAAACGTCTTTCAAATGGGGCCATATCTTCATAAGGTAAGTATTTTTTTAAAATGGCCACCGCCCCTTCGCGATCATTTTTTTGGATATAAGTTTTAAATTGTTTATCATCGGAAGCTTTATCAAGCGCATCCATGACTGACTTTCTTTTCACTTCATAGTCTTTTCTTTCTTTCGCTTGTTTTTTTATGAGTGGAGTAAGTAGTTTGACTTGCTCAGAAGCTTCTACCGCGCGCTTTTTAACTAATTCTTCAAAGGGCTCATCCCACTGGGCACTTAATGGATCATAACTTTCGGTTAGTCGTAATTTTAGAAAATTTTGAAGGGATTCTAAATCTTTTTCTCTGGCATTATAGTACATTTCAAAGTCTGAAAAGTGACTAATGAATCTATTTCCTTGGCTGACGTTGCTACTAAAATTGACAAATTCTGCCACTGCTTCATGGTCGGTAAATGTATCTGCACTATGAAGCACTCGATAAACATATTTTCCATTCACCACATCGAGTTCTAATTTGAAAGCAACATCTTTAGGTAGAGATGATGAGGGAACAATTTCTGCAGTGAAGACATTGTTAGGAACCATGGCATTTTTAACGTAATCATAAACTTTAGTTTTAAGATCGACTTTACTTTTTTTGCCTGATTTTTTAACACTCATAACATCATCAAATGACACTGGTGAGTTAGCCGGTTGTCTCCAAAATTCTTCAGCGACATGTTCATTTTTCCACTGCCAGTTCGAACAAGAAGAGATGAGTAAAAAACAAGTTAAAGTTAAGGGTAAAAATTTCATAATCTTTCCTTTAAAAAAATCCAAAGTAATCCAGTTATTTTTCGGCAAATTAAATTAACTTTTTAGTTTTTACTATGATAAAATCGAATTAATATTGCCCAATACCCGATAGGAATAGTCATGAATTTAGAAAACAAATTAGATTTTAATGGTTTGAAAAAAGTTCAATCAAAAATTAAACGCGTCTTTTTTTATAGAGTTTGCGGAACAGGGATGGGTGCAGCAGCTTGCCTTTTAAAAGAAAAAGGTTTTTTAGTTGAAGGGGGAGACTCAAATTTCTATCCGCCTATGTCGACTTATCTTGAATCGACTAAGATTCCTTTGCATAAAATTGAAAATGTTACGGAAGATTTTTTAAAAACATTTGATTTGATTGTCGTGGGAAATGTGGTTCCAGGAAATAGTGCTGAAGCAAGAATGATTGAAGGATTAGGCGTTCCATTTGTTTCTTTTCCAACCGCAATTGGTGCATTAGTTTTAAGTGAAGTTAATGTTGTGGGAATTGCGGGAACCCATGGAAAAACCACTACTACTTTTTTAGCAACTCAAGTTTTTGAAAATTTAAAGTTGGATCCAGGTTATTTTATTGGAGGTGTAATCGATGGAAGAAATTCGGCCGTTTTAGGAGCTGGAAAATATTTTTTCATCGAATCTGATGAGTATGATTCGGCTTACTTTGAAAAAATTTCAAAATTTAGAAGTTACTCGATTGATAATTTGATTTTAACTTCATTAGAATTTGATCATGCAGATATTTTTAATTCTGTTGAAGATATTAAAAATCAATTTCGTGCACTTATGCCAAACTTATCTAAGACGAAAATTATTACGGCAGACTATATTGCCGCACTCGAATTATTCAATGAATTTAAGGATTCAAAAACTCCTTGGATGCTTTATGGGGAGAAGTCACCACTTGGTCCAAAGATTTTAAAATCTGGACCCGATGGAACAGAGTTTGAAATAAAATATAACGATCAATCGTATCAATTTAAAACGAATTTAATTGGAAAACACAACATCTTAAACTTGGCTTCTGTTGTGTTATTTGCTTTGTCTGAAAAAATTTCAGCTACTGAAATCGCTCAAGCGATTTTAGATTTAAAAATGGTGAAAAGAAGACAAGAGGAAAGAGGAATTTATCATGGAGCTTTGGTGATAGACGACTTTGCTCATCACCCAAGAGCTGTTGAGTTAACTATCGACGGAATTAAAACGAAGTACCCTGGAAAGAAAATCCATGTCATCATGGAGCCAAATTCGGCTACAGCGAGAAGTAATATTTTCCAAAAAGAATTTACTGAATCACTTAATCAAGCAGATAGTGTCATTTTTACCAAGCCCACAAGGCCGACAAGTGTCAAGAACGCAAAAGATTTAGATATTGAAGCAATCGTGGAACATGTCAGAGGAACTAAACGAAGTGGTGCAGTCGTTGGAAAGTTAGATGAATTGATTTCTGAGATGGATAAGTTAGCTGATGAAAAAAGCGTCATTCTTATTTTAAGTAATGGAACTTGTCTTGGTCTTTGGGAGTCAAATTTTTTAAAGAAATGATAAAAATCCTTCAACTTCTTTTTTTGTCTTCTTTGTCTTTAAGTAGTTTCGCTTATGACTACAAAGTTGTCGATGAATATCTAAAGTTGCATTCTACCTTTACCAAAGAAGTTTGTACTACAAATACCAATGAAAAATATAATGATTTGTATCGAAATTTTCTCGGTGATGGAAATTTCATTCCAACAACCCTAGATGATAAAATTGACGTTAAGACGATTCAGGCGCTTTTATCTTTAATTGACGATAAAATTATTTGGCTTAATAAGAATTTAGAGTTTGTGAATGCTCAAGTAGATTTTTTAAAAGTTAGCGAAAGTTATGAGCAAATAAAAAAATACACAGATGAGCTAAACCTTATTCAAAAAAAATATATATTTAAAAATGCTGATGCCGGTTTATTGGCAGAAGCTAATGTGGTTTTTTTGAAATTAATTGATGCGATAAAATCTTTTTCTCAATCGGCTCCATATCTGATGAGTTACAAGTTTCCGGTAGATCACTTAAGTCTTCGAGTTGAATATGAGCGCAATAAAGAAATTTTAAATGCTGAATCTCGCGCAAGAACTAATTTGGTCTTTTTTTATCGAAAAATAGTTCAAGATGGAGCCTATAATGAAAATGGAAGATCAGATGCACTTTTACGTGCTTCCTTTGATACCTTGTACTCCAATTTTGTTTTAAATTCTAAGCCGCGATCCCAATATTTTCTTTCTGATTATGAAAAATTAGATTTAAATTATTTTTTAAAGAATTTTGAATTTGTTAAAAAGTTGAAAAAAGAAAAATTAGTAGATAGTTTGTCTAGTTGGCGCGATCGAGTTGTTCGCTCGAGAGCTTTCTACGGCGAAGTTCTATTAAAGTATAAAAATAAAAATCTCACGGATAAAAAATTGTCGGATTTAACTTCCTTAATGTCTGAAAGATCAAATTCGCTTTATAATTTAAAAGACTTTGTTTTAAAAAAAGAGGCAGAGACATATAGTTTTTGGGCAAAGCAAATGGAGATGTTTAAAGCTCTCTTTGTTTTAGAAACCATTCTGTATTCAGAGGTCGGGAGGCTTGATCCGGCAGATGCTTTTTTTCGACGTGATATTAGTCAAGTCGTCATCAATCGAATCAATGATAAGCGTTTTAATTTTCTCTCAAAAAAAGATGCCATTTTTCCTTATTTAAAAGATATCCCAAGTCTTGAGAATCAAAATTGGTTAAACGTTTTATTTAAAGAGGGAGAGTTTTCCTTTACGTATTTTTATTTTCCTGGAAATACTTTTATCTATTGCCCAGATCAAAGTCGTGTTGGAAAGTTTTTACGTAAAGAAAACTTGAAGATTGCTCTTGAAGCATTGAAAAACCCCATCGAAGATTTTAAAGCGGTTCGCTATTATTCGCGGGTGAGTATGTTTGGTAGAATTTCCATGGATAAACTTTGGTCTGATTATTTAAAAATTGAAGAATACCCAGGTGGAGCTGTTAAAAATCCGAAGAAAATTTATCACTATATTGAGAAAGATCAATTTGATTATCTTTACTCATTTAAAGACAAGGCGAATAAAGAATTTCACGTCTTATTGATTAAAGGAAAAGGTTTCGTCGTAGAGAAATCTGACTTAAAAAAAATCTATGTATGGCGCAATCCCCATCTTTTTCGCTTTTTCTCAAGTTCAAAATAATTGCCCTAATATTTATTTAAGTGTATAGTCGCTGGACTAGAGTATTATTTATTTAGGCTTTTTTTATTTAGCCTGTTTCTATTGGAGAAATTTATGTTGAAAGATTACATTTTTACATCAGAATCTGTTACTGAAGGTCACCCAGATAAGATAGCAGATCAAATTTCAGATGCCGTTTTAGACGCAATGCTTGCACAAGATCCAAAATCAAGAGTTGCTTGTGAAACCATGATTACGACTGGATTAGTGGTTATAGCTGGTGAAGTAACTTCTAAGGCAAATATCGATTTTCAATCTGTTGTAAGAAATACAATTAAAAATATTGGTTATGATAATTCTTTAAAGGGATTTGACTCACACACTTGTGGAGTTATGGTTGCGCTTGATAAACAATCTCCAGATATTGCTCAAGGTGTAAATGAAGGGGAAGGAACTTTTAAAGAACAAGGTGCCGGCGATCAAGGTTTAATGTTTGGTTACGCGAATAATGAAACTACAAGCTATATGCCTTTAACGATCGATCTTTCACATCAATTAGCAAGAAAACTTTCTGAGGTGAGAAAAAATGGAGCTCTTCCACTTTTACGCGCTGATGGTAAAACTCAAGTTTCTGCTCAATATGTAGATGGGAAAATTAAACGATTGGACGCGATCGTAGTTTCTACTCAACACGCTGAAGAAATGAGCTTAACTCAAGTTCAAGAAGGTGTTAGAGAACTAGTAATCAATAAAGTTGTTCCAATGGATTTGATTGATAATAAAACTAAAATCTACATTAACCCAACAGGAAGATTTGTTATTGGTGGACCAATGGGAGATTGCGGTTTAACAGGAAGAAAAATTATTGTTGATACATATGGTGGTCACGGAGCTCACGGTGGTGGAGCATTTTCTGGAAAAGACCCTTCAAAAGTTGATAGATCTGCAGCCTATGCTGCTCGTCACGTAGCTAAGCATGTTGTGGCCGCAGGCCTTGCTGAAAGAGCCCTTGTGCAAGTCGCTTATGCCATTGGTGTAGCTGAGCCAGTTTCATTTTTAGTTGAAACTTTTGGAACTGAAAAAGTAGATATTAAAAAATTAACAACTGTTATTAATAGCATGTTTGATATGAGACCAAGAGCGATTATTGAAAGATTGGATTTATTAAGACCAATTTATTCTCCAACCGCAGCTTACGGGCATTTTGGTAGAGAGCAATTTCCTTGGGAAAAGTTAGATCGTCTGACAGAATTAAAATCTCACTTCTAATAAAAGGCTTCTTCGGAAGCCTTTTTTATTTCTTTTGTTTCAAAGAATTTAAGTTAAAATATTTCTATGCACTTTTTTGAAATTTTTTTGTTTATCGTTAAGTACATTCCTTTTTGGGCAACGCCCATGGGCTTGATTGCGGCACATTTTTCCTACCTGTATTGGTTAAAAGCCTATAAAGAAATTGCATACTTTTGGGCCTCAATAGTCTTATTTTGTCTTACATTAATCGTAATTTATTTACTAATGGGCGGTCCTGATCAAATAACCCGCTTTTTTGTTCAAAATTTCCAATAGTTAATAGCTGATTCTTAAGGATAAAAAATCTAACCTAATATTGCATCTCATGTTGAATAATTGACACTAATACTAGTTCATTGTTAGCATTTTCTTGTGTCTTTAAGGATAGAAGACAACTTTATTATTTGAATTATTCAAGGAAACGAATTGTGAATGACTTTCAGTTTTTGATGACAAATTTTGATCAAGATACAACTAAAGCCAATTCAGTCGAATTACCCAATGTTTACATCGTTGAAGATGATCAATTGCTTGGGCTTACTGTAAAAAAATATATTGAAAAAACACTAAACTTAAAAGTTTTCTATTTTACTTCACCTTCAGAATGTCTGATTGAATTAGATAAAAAAATAAAGCAAGAAACTGTCGTTAATCAAAAACCATTTTGTCTTTTAACTGATATTAGTTTTGAAGTGGGTGGATCTGACGGTCTTTTATTAATTGATTTATTAAAAGAGCGCGGTCATCAATTTGTTTCGATTGTTATGACTGGATTTGCTTCAATTGAAACGGCAATCAATGCGACAAAGAAAGGCGTTTTTCATTATCTGACGAAGCCTTTTGAATTAGAAATTTTAAATGATTTAATTTTAAAGGCCATGACAAAAAAATTAAATGTGAAATTAAATCTTCCATCAGAAACGAAACCCACTATAAATCTAGATTCACAAGACAATAAATTTGAAACTCCTCAAAATCAAAAACTGAAAATTGAATATCCCAAAGCCGAAGATATTTTTTGCGGAATGGTTGGTCGTTCAAAACAAATGAAGCAAGTTTTTGAGCGAATTAAAAAAGTTGCGAACACGGAGTCTACTGTTTTTATTTCAGGGCCTTCAGGGACTGGAAAAGAATTGGTTGCCAACGCTCTTCATAATTTATCCCATAGAAAAAGCCACAACATGGTCTCAGTTAACTGTGGAGCTATTCCAAGTGAACTTTTAGAGAGTGAATTGTTTGGCCATGAAAAAGGCGCATTTACGGGAGCGATCTCGTCTCGAAAAGGACGATTTGAGCTTGCTCATCGCGGATCAATTTTTCTGGATGAAATAGGTGATATGCCTCTTTTATTACAAGTGAAATTGCTTCGAGTTTTACAAAATAGAACCATTGAAAGAGTCGGAAGCACTGACACTATGGATGTGGACGTAAGAATTATTACGGCGACCCACAGAAATCTTGAAGACTCAGTTTCTCATGGAAATTTCCGCGAAGATCTTTATTATCGTTTAAATGTTATACCAATAAAGATTCCGGCATTAAGCGAAAGAAGAGAGGATATACCTCTTTTAATCTCTTTCTTCTTAACTAAGTTTGTAAGTGCTGACGGAAGAAATAATATTGATTTTGACGATGAAGCACTTGAGATGTTGATTTCTTATGATTGGCCAGGAAATGTCCGCGAATTAGAAAATTTAATCGAACGCTTGGTGATTTTAAAAGGTGGAAACACAATTAAAGCTCACGATCTTCCAACAAAACTTATAAAACATACAACTGAAAATAATATCCATTCGTATTCACACTTGATCAATCTTCCTCAAGAAGGTGTTGATCTGAAGCAATTGCTTTCTGATATTGAAGACTCATTGATTAATCAAGCATTAGAATTAACTAGTGGTAATAAAAATCAAGCTTCAAAATTATTGGCCTTAAATCGAACGACCTTAATTGAAAAAATGAAAAAGAAGGGATTTTTAAATCTCAATTAAGTTATTGAACTTGGTCGCCTTTTTTAATCGATTCACGAATAAAATATTTTAAAACTTTATTTCGATTGGCTCCGCCCATCAGTGTTCTTAGATCTTCATGTAATCCTTGATCATAAATAATAGCGTGAAGGGTACCTGGGCCTTCTTCAATTTGCTTGGTGATTCGAGACATTGAGTCTGAAGAGTTTTTAAAATTCAAGATAGATTGATTTAAGTTTTTATCATTCACACTAGACATAAGTTTGTTGGTATTTGCGGTTAAGCTTTCTAAATTGGCCAATATTTTATCGAGCCTTGATTGCTCTACGCTTGAAAGCATCTTATCGAATTTAGTTAATATAGAACCAGCTAAAACGATCAGCTCTTCACTTTTAGTCACAATGTGATCAATTTGAGAACTCTCATTAGTTAATATGAAATCATTGTTTTTCAAATTTTCTGAAGCTTCAGTTCCGCCAAGAATTTCTAAAAATTTATCACCTAGAACCCCTTGAGTTTTGAAAACCAAGTAGGAATCTTTTTTGATCCACTCAAAATACTCTTGATTTATTCCAAGAGTGATTATAAGAGTATCAATATTTTTAAAGTCGATACTCGACACACTTCCAACTTTTATTCCTTTAAGCTGAATAGCTGCACCTTCTTTTAAGTTTTGAGCATTTTTCACTTCAGCTTTTAGGTAGTTCATCGATGAAAAGACAGGATTTTCTTTGTTAAGCATGAAAATACTTACGGAGACAATGGCCAATAATATGCTGATAAAGATTCCTGAAATTAAATAATTTTTTTTATCACTAGCTTTATACATACATTATCCTTTACTCGTAATAAATCTTTGTACGACAGGATCATCGGAAGATTGGAAGTGTCGTGGAGTATTGTTAAATATTATTTTTCCTTGATCTAAAACCACAATACGATCGCATAACATCATAGCCGATGGAATATCGTGGGTAACAAAGATTGAAGAGAGACCTTTTTCTTTTAGTTTATCCATTAAGCTAACCACGTTTAGGGTATTGATTGGATCAAGCCCCGCAGTAGGCTCATCATAAAGAACAATTTCAGGATTTAAAATCATCGAACGGGCCATGCCCACTCGTTTTTGCATTCCCCCTGAAAGATCTGATGGCATTTTGTGAATCGCACTTTCAAGATCGATTAGCCTTAACATTTTTACCACTTCATTTTCAATTTCTTTATAGGAAAGCTTGGTATGTTCATAAAGTGGGTAAGCTATATTTTCAAAAACGTCGATGGAATCAAATAGTGCACCACTTTGAAAAGAGTAGGAAATTTGCGTTCTAATTTTGGAAAGTTGATCTTCACTTAACTGATCAATTTTTTTGTCTTTAAAAAAAATATCTCCAGAATCAATATGCTCAAGGCCGATTATAGAGCGAAGTAAAACTGATTTTCCAGTACCCGATCCTCCTAAAAGTCCCAAGCTTTCACCTTTATAAAGTTTTAAATCAACACCTTTATGAATGGCCACTTTACCAAAACTTTTATGTACATTTTTTAGTTCAAGCACTACTTCATTCATAAATTACCAAATCAAAAGAAAAATTTTACTTATAAAAAAATCTGTTACTAATATTAAAATGGAAGCGGTCACCACAACCCATGTGGTGGAAATTCCCACACCCTTTGTCCCATCTTTGGTATTCAGTCCCTTATAGGCAGCAAAAATGGTGATGATCGCACCAAAGACAGCGGACTTCACCAGTCCAGACATATAGTCATGCATTTTTACAGTCGATAAAACTTTGTGAAAATAAAACCCTGTAGGGATATCAAATTCATTTAAACAAACAATCATCCCGCCGATTATGCCTACAAAAAAAGAAAGGGCAGACAAAAGAGGAAGAGATATTATCAATGACCAAAATCTTGGGACCACTAAAACTCGAATGGGAGATGTTCCAAGTGCTCTGATGGCATCAACTTGCTGAGTAACATTCATCGCTCCAATTTCGGCAGCAATTCCAGATCCTACTCTTCCGGCCACAAGAAGCGAAGTGAACAAAGGAGCCATCTCTCTTGCAAGAGAGAGGGAGACCACTGCGGGAACATACATGGTTCCCCCAAATTTGGTTAAACCATAACCAAAATTTAATGTCATCACCAGCCCCATGGTTAAACCAATAACAATGGTAATAGAAGTTGAGCCATAACCGATGTGATTGATTTGCTCCATCAATCTTGAAAAATAAAATGGTCTGGTGAATGAACAACGTAAAGTCTCAAAAAATAGTGATGAAATCTCACCAACGAAAAAAAAGAACTTCAACATTCTTTTATAGCGGTCATGAAAAAAGAAAATTAATTCATTCATCAATCTATCTTCACTTTTAAAATCATTTCTTTAAAATCGGCCAAGTCTTTCTCTAAACTTTTTTGCTTAGAGGAAATAAGTGCATAGTCGTAAATGCATGAGTTCTTTTGAAGTGTGATAGTTGAAAAAAATGTTTTCACACCATCTACTTTTCCACTTCCCAATAAGGAGAGCGCATCTCGCTCATAAAGATTGATCACTTCTTTTTTCGTAATTTCCATGGATTCAATCCCAGAAAGCATGGAACTCGTTAATGTGTTGAGATTACTTGATTCAAATTTTCTACATGAAGAATTTACTAAAAATATATTGTTAGTAGATTTATTTTGGAGTGCAAAGTCGGCACCTTCACTTTTTACGACCTTCCAATTTTTATAGCCATTGGGGATTTGGTTTGTGATGCTTGCACTTTTTGTATAAGTAGATGACTCAGTTGAAGAAAAAAAACTACAACTTGAAGTTAAAGCTACAAAAATGAAAACTAAGATTTTTGAATGCCCCATCATTTTAGTCCATTAAAAACATATCATTATTACACTAATTAAAAATTGAGAGTAAATAATTGTAAACAGGTGGAAAAAAAGGCGTGTCAGGGAAATGACAGAAAAAATTTGCCGCTGAGAAAAATTTTCCTTTTATTTTTTTCAGAAATTGATAGAATGAAGTTGGATATAGCTTTGCTCAGGAAGAGTTGAGCTCAATTTTTGTTAAGGACAATTTCATGCGAACAGGATGTTCCGTTAGAATCTGCCCAGGTTATCATTCTAAAAAGAATCAACACAGATTATTTAATTTTTTGTTCAAATTTTTGACGATATCGTTATTTGCTTTTTCTTTTGGTGTACAAATTTCAGAAGCTGCCGTTTTTGATCAAGAAAAAACTAGTACTTATTTAAGATGGAATTTATTCACCTCAAGAGACCAATTAATTTATCAGAAAAAAGGTCAAAGTGTTTTTCTAAAAACCTTAAATCAGGGCCTTTATCAAAGTTTAAAAGAAGAACTCTCTAAATTAGCAGCAAATAACTCGTATATAAGTGATATAAAATTTTTGGATGTTGATAATGCGACTCAAAGTTATGCAATTCAAATCGATTTAAAAGAAGAAAACATTGAAACATTTAGTTTTTATCGTGAAAGAGAAAAAAAATACGTAGTAGATTTTTGGGTTGATGGAGATTCTGTATCTTTGAATAAAGCTTCAGTTTTAAAAACTCCAGTTCAACCTGAAAATGCAACACCAGCAGTAGAAGTTAAAGCTCCAGAAGCTAAGAAAATAGAAGAGAGTGCAAAAGTTACTCCTGGTAAAATCATCAATAAAGCAAAGAGAAAAGTATCGAATGCTGAATCAAAAGACATCCAAAATGAAGAAAATGTTTTAAAGAGTGTAAGAGAAGACCAAGTCTTATCAAAAATCGTGGTTGATCCGACAAAGCCAATAGCGCTTTCTGAAGAAGAAGAAGAGAAACTGAGAGAAGAATCTAAAAAACCTTTTAGAGACTTTCGTTATGGAGCAACTTATATTTGGGATTATGAACCTATAATTCCTGCATATAAATCTCCAGTAAATATTAAAACAAAAATTCCAGAATATTTTTTCCCAATACCAAATAGAGATTTTAAAAAAGATGAAAAAGAAGCTCACTTGCAACTTACGATAAACTTATATCGTAAGCAAAAATGGGGCTTAATGTATAAGTCAATAAAGCTATTTCAACAGAAGTTTGGCGACAAGACAGAATGGGAAACCATTGAGTTTTTGAAAGTAAATGCTATTTTAAGAGAAAATATCGAAAAGCCAAATCCAGAAATTTATAAATCAGCATTAAATATTTTGACGATTCTTTCTGAGAAGACAGATAATTATGAACTTAAAAAAGCGATAAACAAATATCTATTAACTCATTATATGGAAAAAGGAGAGTACTTAAAATCTCTTCAAATTTCGAAAGCTTATTTTGCAGGTTCAAGAGATAATTTTGACTTTGAAGAATCAAGTATCCCCGCCGAAGCGATGTTTTATTCATTAACTAAGCTTGGTCAAATTGAAAAAATCGAAGATCTCTCACAAGAAAAAACGATAAAAAAGATTCTTCCGGCTCAAAGATTGATTGCGTATCAAACTTATGCACTTTTAAAAGCAAACGAGTCAAAGAAAGTTATTGAACTTTATGAGAAAAATAAAAATGCCATGTTGAATTCAGTGGATCCGGTTATTTTATATAATACTGCAGAAGCTCATTTTCGCTCAGGAAATTATCAAGAAGCATTTAATTTATTCACAAAGTTTTCAAACGAATTTTCGCATGAGTTTGTTTCAAGTCATGCACTATTACGTGTTGCTTTAAGTGCAGATCTTTTAGACAAAAATAATAACGAAGTCTTAGGTCACTACAAAAAAGCTATCGACAGTGCAATTGACGATGAAATCGCTTATGAAGCGAGAATTCGATATGTAGCTTTCAGAACGGTAAGAAAAAAAGTCTTAGATGAAGCAGATCTTGAAACTAGAATTTTTCTAGAGCAAGATAAGAAATTCAATATTGAAGTGAATAAAAATCTGACTAAACTTCTTCAGCAAGTAAGACTTAGAACACTAATTGTTGATGGAAAATACAAAGAAGCACTTGCTTACCTTTCATTGATACCAATGCTAGGTATGTCAAAAATTGATGCTCGAGTTTATGATGGTGATGGCGCTGAGATCGTTTATGGATTAATTTCGGACTATTTTAAAAATGCTGAATTCACTATGGTGATAAAAACTTGGCAAGCATATAAAGATCGCTATTTAGATAAAGTTGCCCTAGATCCATTCATAAATTATGTGGTTGGTGCTAGCTATGTAAAGCTTGGTCTATTTAAAGGGTTTGATGAAGTTTATGCTAATTTTGAAAGTCTTAAAGGTGGAATCCCGAGAAGTTATCCAATGTGGGTTGAAAGAAACTTCCAAGGGAAAGCTTCAACTTTACTTACTGAACTTGTTTTAATTAAAGATTTCAAGCTAAAAAATTGGGATTTGGCTCAAAAAAACATTGAGAAATTTGAAAAAGAAAATGCTCAGTTTAATAAGACAAACTATTTTAAAGGCTTAATTGCTTTCAATCAAAAAGACTATAAAAATGCCGTGACACACTTTGAAAATTTCTTCTCAAAAAATGAAAATAGGGTCATTTATGATCCAATTGAACTCGCTGAAATGATTCGGGCCTATACTGACTCCGTCTACGAATTAGGTCAAACGGATAAATTCCTGAAAGTTAGTGAGGCGGTTTTAAATGACACCACTTCTATTGGCACGAAAAGTGCTTTCATTCAAAGTGTCCGAGAAAGAATTACCTATCTTGGAATAGAGATTTATACCAACAGAAAGAGTAAAGAAAATCAAACGATGCGTGAAGAAAAAATGAATTCATTTATTAAAGCATTCCCAAAATCAACTTATGTTGGTCGAGTGACTTACTTACTTGGACAAGTCTTGATTGAAGGAAATAAAAATAAAGAAGCTAGAGAAGTTTTAAACAAGCTCATAAATGATACGAGTGTTTCAAGTTATATAAAGGAAATGGCAAAAAGCGAAATAGGACTATTGAACATAAAAGAAAAAAACATTTAACGCTTCAAAGGAAGGAAGCAAATTTCTATGACGACAGGAGGTCAGATGGAAACAGTAAGAGTTGAGTTATTTGGTAAAGATGCAAGAGTAGTAAAAGCACTTCAAGAAGCGAGAAATCTTTCAGTCTCTAAAGCATCAGTTCTAATAACTGGAGAAAACGGAGTCGGTAAAAGAACTCTTGGTAAGTTTATCCATGAAAGTTCAAGCAGAAATCAATTTCCATTTGAAGTAGTAGATTGTTCACTTCCAGCTCAAGATGTAGAAAATAGAATCTTAGGCCATAGAGATGCAGCGACAGGAAGATTTAACAGAGGAATTCTTGAAGCAGCCAACAAAGGTACAGTGGTTTTTGCAAATATTGATTGCTTGGATGAAGAATTTCAAAAAAGATTACATAAAATTATTAATGAATTAGAAGATTATGATATTGACGTTAGACTTCTAGCCACAACGACGAAAAATCTTTCTAAGCTAGTTGGTGCAGGAAGATTCTATCGTGGGTTATTTCAATTATTCTCAAACAATACTCTAAATATTCCTGCGCTTAGAGAAAGACAAGAAGACTTACAAGAAATTGCTAAACATTTTATTTCTGAATACGCAGAAGAAGAACAAACAGAGATTAATGATGTGGTCATGGACAAAATCATGTCTCACTATTGGGCAAACAATGTTCAAGAATTAAAGCATGTCATTTCATCATCAATCAATAACAACATTTCTCTGTTAGATGAAAGATCATATGAAGTTTCTGATAAAGTTGGTGCTTCAATGATTGGTGATGATGATTCTGATGGAATTAGATTAATGTCATTAAAAGATGCTGAGCGACTTTTAATTAAAAAAGCATTGGTTCACACAAGTGAAAATAGAACTCAAGCAGCAAAAATTTTAGGAGTTTCTATTAGGACATTAAGAAACAAAATAAATGAATACAGAGTAGAAGGTTCATCATATTTTGTTAATTTAAGATAAAAATTAAACTAGGAGAATTGTATGAATATTGATGATAAAACATTGCAAGCATTAGCTGCTTCACTAAAGTATCGTCAATTGAGACAAGAGTTGATTGCGTCTAATATCGCCAACGCTGAAACTCCTGGTTATAAAGCAAAAAAAATTGATTTTGAAGAAGCATTAGCAAGAGCACTTGATACTGATGATCAGATGAATATGAAAGTACAGGATGGGAAACATTTTAACGTGGGAAATGGGGGATTTAAAAATCTATCTCCTGAGATTTATGAAGACCCTAACGGGATAGTTTCACTAGATGGTAATAATGTGGATCGTGATCAAGAAATGGCAGAAATGGCAGAAAATAAATTGATGTTTGATGCTTCAGTGCAATTGCTGAACAAGAAATTAGGTTTACTAAAATATGCAATCGGGTCAGATAACAGGTAGAGGTAATCAATGGATTTGTTAACATCTCTAAAAATTAGTTCTTCAGGTTTAACTGCAAATAAAAAAAGAATGGCAGCTATATCTTCAAATATAGCTGGCGCTCAAGTTACCAGAACAGCGCAAGGTGGACCTTATCAACCTAAAGACGTTGTGCTTGGATCTGAACCGGCAAGAGAATCATTTTCTGAAATTTTAGAAGGTGAAATGGAAGAAAAAGCACAAGTGGTTCATGCTACTGAAATAGTCAATAAGAACAAACCGCCCATTTTAAAGTATGAACCAAATCATCCAGATGCTAATCCACAAGGTTATGTTGCTTATCCAAATATAAATACGATGGAAGAAATGGCCAATATGATTGAAGCATCGAGAGCTTATGAAGCTAATTTAAGTGCATTAAATACTGCAAAATCAATGGCGCTTAAAGAACTTGAAATTGGAAAAAATTAATTGAGGAGTAGATTATGGCTATAGAAAATGTAACAGGAATGAACAAACTATTAAGTAACTACAATTCACAAGATTGGATGAAAGTTTCTGGTAATGAGCAAGGCCAGTTGAAAGAGTTTGATGGACTAAAATCAATGAATCCTACTGGTGAAAAATCCCCAGTAAGTTTTTCAGAGATGCTTTCGAAATCATTGGTTGAAGTAAATGGGATGCAAGAAGAAGCTAATAAAGCAATTCAAAAATTGGCTTCTGGGCAGACAAAAAATATTCATGAAACAATGTTAGCTGTGGAAAATGCAGAAATAGCATTTAAGACAATGAATCAAATTAGAATGAAGGTAATTGAGGCATATAAAGAAATTATGCGTATGCAGATGTAGTGAAGGGTAGGTTAAGTAATTAACTTAAAATTAGGAGGATCCCTTGCAAGATATTTTAGAAAAAATTTTTAGAAACTTTAAAGAATTTTTCTTAGGTTTAGATACAACTAAACGTATAGGTGTCATTGTCATCACTGCAATGATTGTGACTGCAATGGGTGGAGTCATTGTTTGGGCAACCAAAACCAGATATGATGTTTTGTATACTGACTTAAACAAAGAAGATTCTAGAAAAATTGCCATCTTGCTTGAAGAAAAGAAAATTCCTTATCAATTTTCAGACGATGGAAAAACAATTTCTATCCCAGAAGACCTAGTTGGTGTTTGGAGATTAGAAATTGCTAAGCTTGGGACAAGTTTCTCTGGAACAGTTGGATATGAAGTTTTTGATAAGCAGTCATTTGGTACAACGAGCTTTGTTCAAAAAGTAAATAAGCAAAGAGCACTTGAGGGTGAGTTAGTTAAGACAATTACCTACATCCAAGGTGTTAAACGCGCACGTGTTCACATCTCAGTTCCTGAATCATCTCCGTTTGTTGCTGAGAAAAAAGCACCATCGGCTTCAGTTGTTTTAGAACTGAATACAGGTGTAAGTTTAACTCCAGCTGAAATAAAAGGGATCGCTTCATTGGTTGCTTCTTCTGTTGAAGAGATGCGTTCAGAGAACGTAGTTATTTTAGATGATAGAGGAAAGAAGCTTTCTGAAAATATTGGCGATGCGATGACGGCCAACACAGCTAATCGTTTAGCACTTGAAGCTCAACTAAATCAAAAATACGAAAGACAAATTGAAGATATTCTCGGCAAAGTCGTTGGTGATGGAAAAGTTGTTGCCAAAGTAACTGTTGATCTTGATTATACTGAAGCCGTGTCAACTGAAACCAAGTATGACAATGAAAATGCCGCTGTCGTTTCTGAAGTTAAAAATTCACAGAATTTAAATGGTTCAAGACCAAGTCCACAAGGAATTGCTGGAGCTAGATCTAATCTTCCTGGAGAAGAACCTCAACCAGGTGTTGCTGAGACAAAAAATAATGTTGTAAAAGAGTTAGTGACAAGAAATCTAAATGTTCCTACAACCGTAACTCAGTCAAAGAAACCAGCAGCGACAGTAAAGAATATTTCTGCCGCAGTAATGATTGATGGGAAACGAGTAGCTGTAATAGGTGAAAATGGCGAAGTGTCTTTAGATAAAAACGGTAACGCTATCATGAAATATGAGAAGTGGTCTGAAGCAGATCTGCAAAATTTCTCTCAGATTGTATCTAGCACTTTAGGTATAACCGATAAGCGTGGTGATAAGTTGGTTATTAAGAATATGGAATTTGCAAGAGAAGATTTATCAGTTGCAGATGCTATGTTGAAAGAACAAGCCAATAGAGATTTGATCAAAAATATTGTGAAATACCTAGCTGTAGGATTAACCATTTCATTATTCTTCTTTCTTGTTGTTAGACCTTTCATTCAGTGGATTACAGATAATACAATTGAAACAGTGGAAGATTTTTTACCTAGAACTCTTGAGGAACTTGAGAAAGTTCAAGCCAATCAAAGGTTGCCAGGTTTAGAGGATGCACTTCCTCAAATTGAAGAGAAGCTAAATCCTGAAAAAATAGAAGGGAATATGCTAAGAGAAAAAATTATTGCCTTGGTTGAAAATAATCCAGGTAAAGCGGCTCAGATCATTCATGAGATGATTCACTCAAATGAATCGGACAAACAGATTGCTTAATTTTTTGAGGATATAATATGGCAGCAGAAGATCAAAACCAACTAGACCCAGATACAGAGTATTCTTTGATGAATGGTCAAGACAGGGCCAGTTTACTCTTAAGTTCACTTGGTATGAACATCACTCAACTTATTTTTCAAAATATGAAAGATAATGATGTTAAGAGAATGATCAACGCAATGTCGAATGTGAAGAGAGCTCCAATATGGATGGTGAAGAGAGTTCTTGAAGATTTTTATAAACAACTGAATGAAGAAAATGATTTATTATTTGCTGAAAATAGAGGTCGCGATTTCATTATCAACACACTAGGTGAAGATAGAGCGAAGCAATTACTTGGTCAAATTGTTGAAGTTGGAACGACCAATACTTTAGAATCTTTAGAACTAGTTGATACTCGAACACTTTCAAACTTCTTAATTAACGAGCATCCGCAAACTATAGCTCTGATTGTAGCGCACTTGAATTCTGAGAGAAAAGTTGATGTCTTAAGAAGATTGCCAGAAGGATTACAAGCAGAAGTGGTTTTAAGGGTGGCTAACCTAGACTATGTTTCTCCTGAACTCATTTCTCAACTTGACGATGTATTAAAAACTGAACTTAGTACTCTTGGTTCAATTGATACACAACAACTCGGTGGGGTTGAGCCAATTGCTGAAATGCTTAACTTGGTTGATAAAAACACTGAGAAAAACATTATGTCTAGAGTTGAAGAAAAAGATCCTGAGCTTGCAGAAGAGATTAGAAAACTTATGTTTACATTTGAAGATCTTATCTATGTTGATGATAAAGGGATTCAGAATATCATTAGAGAAATTGATAATGGTAAGTTAGTTATAGCTATGAAAACTGCTCCAGATGAAATTAAGCAAAAAGTATTTAAAAACATGTCGAATAGAGCAGCGACCTTGTTACGTGAAGACCTTGAGGCACTAGGACCAACAAAACTTTCAGATGTAGAAAAAGCACAAGCTGAAATTGTACAAAAATGTAAAGAACTTGAAGGTCAAGGTAAAGTCTTTATCGCTCGCGGTGGAGATGGAGATTCATTGGTATAATAGGCGGGTAATTTATGGTTAAGCAAAATTTTGAAGTCAGTGAATATAGCTTTCGATCATTTGAAGAAGTCGAAGAAAATTCACATCTTGTAAAAGATTATGAATTCAAACCATTAGATTTCGCTCAAAAAAATCGAAAGAGTCCTGATTTTGAAAAGAAGATTAAGCTTGAAAGAATCCATGCAAAAGAAAATCAGTTCAAAGTTAATCCTATAGTTGAAAAATTTCGAGGTCTTCGAGATCAAGAAGACGAGGAATATGAGGCGCGAGTTCAAGAAGAAGTTAAAAAAAGATTAGAAGTAATTCAAGAAGATGCTTTTAAACATGGCTTTGAAGAAGGAATAGTTCAAGGTCGCGAAGAAATTTACAACGAAATGAGAAATGTTGTTGATCAAAAGCTAGAGAATTTTGCTGAGATGGTTACTGATGTTTTAAAAACTCAAGAGGAAATTGTTTTTAATCAAAGACAAGAAATTTATCACTTAGTTAAAAACTTAACCAAGTGGATTATCTTAAAAGAATTAAAAGACGATGGTAAGTACATCGAGCGTTTGCTTGAAAAACTGTTACTCGAAATTCAAACAAGAAACAATTTATTGATTCAAGTTAATGCCGATCGTTTTAAAGATATGCCAGAAGTTTTAGAATATGTACAAAAGCGACTTGGAGAATTAAAAAATGTTCGAGTTGAAGTTGATTCTTTGATCACTTCATCTGGTTTAGTAGTAGAATCAGAAAATGGAATCATCAACGCAACCATGGAAGAGCAGTTTAAGAATCTTGATAAATTATTTGAAGATGTCATTGTTGAGCCAACTGAACTGAAAGGGTAAAAGATGGATAAAAGTCTCGATCTTTCAAGCGTACATAAAAATTACGAGTATGCTTCTCCTTATCAGAGAATAGGCAAAGTACATTCTAATCGCGGAATGGTTTACGAAATTAATTTAGCTAAAGCTCCACTTGGTTCAAATGTTGAATTCGTCACTGAATTTGGTGATCGAAGTCTTGGAGAAGTCGTTGGTATAAGTGGAAGTCGATGCATGGCCATGCCCTATGAAGAATTATCAGGTATTAATTCAGAAACGAGAGTTTATTTAAAAGAATTAACGACAACTTTAAAAATAACTGAAGGATTTATCGGAAGAGTGATCGATTTTATGGGAAATCCGATTGATGGGAAAGGACCGATTGAATCTATTAATTCAGAAAACAGAAGTATTTATGGTCACTCATTAAATCCTTTAGAAAGACCTCCAATTCGCGAAGCACTTGATACTGGAATTCATGCCATAAATTGTTTTATGACTGCAGGAAAAGGTCAACGTTTTGCAATCATGGCCGGTTCAGGTGTTGGTAAGTCTGTAACTCTTGGGATGATTGCAGAAAATTCATCTGCCGATGTAAACGTCATTGCTCTAATTGGTGAGCGGGGTCGCGAGGTTTTAGAATTTATTGAATCTGATCTTGGTCCAGAAGGATTAAAAAAATCAGTGGTTGTAGTGGCAACATCTGATACATCAGCTTTAATTAGAATGAAAGCGGCTTATGTAGCAACAACGATTGCAGAATATTTCAGAGATAGAAATCAAGATGTGCTTTTAATGATGGATTCAATCACACGATTTGCAATGGCCAATCGTGAAATATCTTTATCAGCAGGTGAACCTCCTGGACAAAAAGGTTATACTCCCTCTGTCTTTGCTCGACTTCCAAAACTGATGGAAAGAGCAGGGACCAAAGCTGGTGCAGGATCTATTACTGGAGTTTATACAGTATTAGTGGAAGGGGGAGACATGGATGAACCAATTGCCGATGCGGTGAGAGCGATCGCCGATGGTCACATTATTTTATCTCGAGAGTTGGCTAGTCGAAACCAGTTTCCTGCCATCGATGTTTTGCAAAGTTTGTCACGGGTTATGGGGAAAGTCACTTCTAACGAACATCGAATCGTGGCGAGCCATCTGAGAGATCTCTTAGCTGCTTACAAAGCAAACGAAGATTTGATCAACGTTGGGGCTTATGCGAAAGGTTCAAATCCTAAAGTAGATAAAGCTTTAGTTATCTATGACGATTTAATGAACTTAATGAGACAGAACCATGGAATGACAGAATATCTTTCCATTGAATCTCTTTATGATCGAATGGTCGAAATTGCTAGAAAAGCTGAAAATATAAAATAGAAGTAATAGATGAAAAAGTTTCAATTCAAACTAGATAGCCTATTAAAAGTAAGAGAGTTCAATGAGAAAAAAATCAAAATTGAACTCGGTGAGATTTTAAAAGAAATTAATGATACCAATGATCAGATTGCTAAGATGAACAAAGACATAGATGATTCCTATAAGGCTCAAGAAGACATGATGAAAGAACCTTCAGCTGGAGCGATGTTGCAGTTTTTCCCTTACTATATCGAAGGAAGAAAAGCAGATATTAAAAATAAAGAAAATCTTATTTGGTCTCTGCAAAAAAAATATGAAAGAAAAGTAGAAGAGCTTGCCAAAGCTCGAGGGCAAGTTAAGATTTTGGAAAACTTCAAAGAGAAGAAAAAGACCGAATGGGTGAAAGAACGCGATAAAAAAGAAATGCAAACGATTGAAGAAATTTTAATGATGAGAAGAAATGGTCAAAAGGAAGTTGTATGAATAGATATATAGTATTAATTATAATTACTTTTTCACTTTCAATTTATGCTGCAACTAAAACGGAAGCCCCAAAAGCGACTGAACAAAAAATTTATACAGAGACTGAATTTCAAAAAAAACTTCAGGATGAATTGGCCGCAAAAATTAAAAAAACTTCTGGAACACATATGGTAGAGTTTTCGAAAGAGCTTTTAGATAGAGAAGATCAATTAAAAGCAAGAGAATTGGAATTAAAAAAGAAAGAAGAAGAATTAAAAAGTAGCATGAGTGATTTTCAAAAGAAAGTCGTTGAATTTCAAGATTCACAAAAAAAGTTTTTAGGTTGTATTGATAATCAAAAAGAAAATACAGACAAGCGAGTCACTCAGATGGTGGAAGTTATCTCTGGAATGAAGCCACAAAGTGCCGCAGATGTTCTATCTATACAAGACGCAGATCTGGCCGTTAGAATTATGTCACAACTTGAATCTGCTAAAGCCTCGAAGATATTTAACCTCATGGATAAACAGGTTTCAGCAAAGCTTCAAAAACAATTTCTTGACATGAAAAAGTAAGTTTAACTTTGACAAGAAGTTATCTTTTTTATATTTTCATGACGCATGAAAAAACTTATTCAAGGTATTATTGAATTTAGAAATACAGTTCAAAAGGACTATCGAAAGGCTTTTGGAAAGCTGGCCATTGAACAATTACCAGATACATTATTCATTGCCTGTTCAGATAGCCGTGTGGTGCCAAATACATTTGCTTCAACTAATCCAGGTGATTTATTCGTTCTTAGAAATGTGGGAAATCTTATACCTCCATCAGGAGCTTGTGGGAAATCCTTGAGCGATGAATCTGAAGCAGCGGCCATTGAATTTGCAGTTGGAAATTTAAAAGTTTCAAATCTGGTTGTTTGTGGTCATTCCGAATGTGGAGCGATGCGGGCCATTTTAGATGGGCGAGAGTCTGTCCCATTTGTTAATTTAAAAAGCTGGTTAAGACATGGTGAAAGTTCATTACAAAGATTGAAAGATGATATGCATTTTCCACCTGATTTAAGTGAGCAAAATAAGCTCTCTCAAATTAATGTTGTAGAGCAAATGAAAAATGCCGAAACATATCCTGAAGTTCAAAAGAAAATCGCTGAAGGAAAACTTACAGTTCATGGTTGGTGGTTTGATTTGTCGACAGCTGACGTTTATTATTACGACAAAAAGAAAAATCAATTTATCTTAATAGACGATGAATATTCAGAAACACTCATTAATGAACATCTAATCTAAGTTCAAGAGGAAATTATTTCCCATTTCATTTCCTTCTTTTGTTAAAATGGAATAAATTACCAACTTTTTTTTGAATTTATTTTTATCCCAAAAAAAGATAAGATATAACAAACTGTGCCATAAAAGGCTAAGGATGTTATGCAAGGATTGCCAACACAAAATTTTCTCTCTCAGATGATCTCCAAGGGGTCAGTTAAGGGAGCAAATGAACAAAAGGGACAATTAGGTGAGCAAGTTTCACTTGAAGGTTCTTTAGGTTCAAGTGAAGAGGCATTTGCTTCAATCTTAGGTCAATTGAATTCAAAGAAATCTGAAAATTTAGAAAACGTGATAAGTGAAAAAAATATTAATCCAGAGTTATTAAATAAAATATCTGATGGGCAATTTGAAAGTTTGAAAAATAATTCTGATTCTCAAGTTGTTAATTTGATACTTAATTCCGATGGAAAGCCTGTCGCGGTCAATGTCTCTGAAATAGAACTACCGATGGAAGAAAATATAAATCAATCGGCATTAGATTTCTTAACTAAAAATGCTGGAAAGAAATCTGAAGTTCCGACAGAGCCTGAAGCAAATAAAAAATTAAACTCTCTATTAATGAAGAATGATAAGCCAGAAAAAAGTTTCTTCATTAAGCATGATAACTTAGACGAAAATGGATTGATTTCTAAAGAAAGCAAAAATCCTTTTGTTTCAAGCCAAGATTTTGTGGAATTAAACCAAGCTAAAAATGCTAAAAAAACCAATGTTGAATTGCTTGGAAAAGATAATGTAAATTTAGAAACCCATATGAAGAATGCTCAAAATAAAATGATCCAAGGCTACCACAAAGATCATTCTGTTTTGAATAATACTTTAATTAAAAATACAAACGATTTAGCTTTCAAAGATAAATCTAAAACTAAATTAGATGCAATCGACGAATTAAAATCTCCCGAGCTTGCCAAGGCAAATGAGTTAACTTTGATTAAATCTTCTCCTTTTGTGGTTACAGAAGTAGCAAAAGAGAATGGAGCTAATCAAGAGAGTCAAAGTTTAAAATTAAATAATCAAGCACAGGTTTTAGATTTAAATAAATTGAATACGACTAATTCACATGAAATTATTAAGAAGATTTCTGATTATGTTCAGCAATCTCAAGTTGCAGGTCGAGATCATTTGGATTTAACGGTGAAGCACGATTCGCTTGGACAGTTTCAAATTCAAGTGAATAAAGTACCAAATCAAAATCAAGTAGATATGCAAATAGTGACTTCAAGTAAAGAAGGTCATCAGTTTTTCTTACAAAATGAAAGTGCGATAGCGAGAAATTTACAACAATCAGGAATTCAACTTTCTGATTTAAGAATTGTATCTTCAATGAGTGAAGTTACACCGTTTTCACAATCAGAATCAAAGCAATTTAGTTCTTTCAATCATCAACAAGGTCAAAACAGTCAGTCTCACAGCTTTTCAAGTTTTGAGTCCAGCGACTTTAGAGGTGGGAGTGAAAGAAGAAAAGAATTATGGAACGCATACCGCGAAAAGCTAGGAGCTTAATCCATGCCAGTGATAGGTAGGCCAGAAAATACTAATAATCCTTATTCAAATATATCATTGAGACCTGCTCAAAAAGAAGTTGATCAATCGACCAATCTTCCAACTGGTGATTCTTTAAATAAAATGGTTGGAATTAAACCTGAGCAGAGATTTGTGAATAGAAAAGAACATGAGCAAATGGGGCCAGATGGATTCATGAAATTACTTGCTCATCAATTAAAAAATCAAGATCCAATGAAACCTATGGATCAAAAAGATTTCTCAGCAAATCTTGCACAATTTTCACAGTTAGAGCAAATGACGGCGATGAATAAAAAAATGGATATAGCTGCACAAAATAATATCGTTGAAAAAAAATTCCAAGGAGCTAGCTTTCTTGGAAAGCAAGTTGTGACTAATGGAACGACTATCGATTATAACGGCGATGGAAAAGATGCAGAAATTCCTTTTTTCTTAGATAAGCCTGCAAAAAATGTGATTGTTAGAATTTTTGATAATAAAAACCAAATGATTGGAAAAGTAGATGCTGAATCGATTGGAAAAGGCATGCAGTCGGTTAGTTGGAATGGAATAGGTCTTGATGGAGAAATCGCACCTAAAGAAGTTTATCATTTTGATGTTGTCGCTTTTGATCAAAACAATGAAAAGTTTTTTGGCTCGACTCGTGCAGAAGGTATTATTACTGGTGTGAATTTCGAAAATGGCGAAAGTGTTTTTAATTTATCGAATGGGAAAAAAGTTTATCTTCGAGATATTGAAAGTTTTTCGATGCCAAATCAAATGAATAATATTGAAGGTAAAAATATTCCTGCATTGCAAAAGCAAGCAGCGAATGGTTATAATCAATTAGAGAAACAATCTCAGTGATGAGGAAGTATAGAGAGTAATGGTTAATTCAAAAATTAATAATATTCTTATCCCAAATGTAACGAAGCTTCCTTCGCAAAAATCTGTCGAGCAAAATAATAAAATTCAATCAGGTGAAACAAGTGAGTTTAAAAATTTACTTGAGTCCACATTAGAGCAAGCGACTGGCGCAGAAGAGACAGCGTCGAAGAAAATATTTCTTTCAACTCATGCTATGAAAAGATTGCAAGAAAGAAATATGAACTTAGATAAAGATGAATATCAAAAATTACAAAATGCATTAGATAAGTTAAAAGTAAAAGGAGGTCAGGATTCACTGATCATTACAGGTAAAGCGGCTTATATTGTTGATGTACCAAAAAGTATGATCGTGACCGCAATTGACAAAGAAAGTTTAGATGAAAATGTATTTACAAAAATTGATTCGACAATATTAATGAATTAGTTTTTCAAAAAAAGGTGCTGGTCCTTTCCGGAGGCCCGAATTTAAACCTGTTGTGTTTAAATATTTTGAAAAGCATTATGGTCTAGGAGGGACACATGGGTATTCTACGTTCATTCACAATCGGTGTATCAGGTTTAAATGCTTCAGGACAAGGTATGGGTGTTATTTCAGATAACATCGCCAACGCAGGAACCAACGGTTTCAAATCATCTCGTGCAGAATTTCAAGACGTACTTGCAGTTTCTTTAAAAGGAATTGAAGGTGGAGATCAATTTGGTGCTGGTACAAAGCTTGGCCACATTAAGCCTTTAATGACTCAAGGAGATATCACGAGAACAGATTCAGTGACTGACTTAGCAATTTCTGGAGATGGTTTTTTTAAAGTTTCAGCTCCAGCGGGTCATAGTTATACACGTGATGGTTCTTTCCATTTTGATAAAGAAGGAAGATTGGTTTCAATGGATGGTTATCCAATTTTAGGGTTTCAAGCAGATGAAAATGGAAATATCTTAAATAAAATGGAAGAAATTAAAGTTGACTCAACATCAATTCCAGCGAAAGCGACGAATGAAGTTAAGATTTTAATGAATCTTGATACAAGAGAATTAAAGAAAGAATTTAATATTGAGTCACCAGATAAGTCTTCTAACTTTTCAAATACAGTAACTGTTTATGATAATGTTGGTACGGCTAGAACAGTGACAATCTACTATAACAAATTAGATAACAATGAGTGGGAATACCATGTAGCTGCAGACGGTAAAGACGTAGAAGGCGGAAAACCAGATACAATGTATGAACAAGCGAATGGGAAAATTACATTCAACGATAAAGGTCAATTGCAAGAAGTTAAAGAAGGAAAAAATGCTTATAACTTTAATAAAGGCGCAGCGAAAGATCAAAAGATTACATTGAATTTCGGTCAGTCAATTAAAGAAGGTGGAACTGGATTAGATGCGACTACTCAATACGGATCTGACTCAGCAGTTGCCAGACACGTTCAAAATGGTTCAAGTGCTGCAACATTAACTTCACTTTCATTTAACGATAAAGGGATTTTAACTGCAGTTTATAACAATGGTGAAACGAGAGATTTAGCTCAAATTGCCATTGCGAAATTTGAAAACAACGAAGGATTATTTAAGATAGGTAAAAACTTATTTAAAGAATCAAAATCTTCTGGTCAGCCCGCTCTTGGAAAGCCAGGTGAGCAAGGAAGAGGAGAAGTGTTGTCAAAATCAATCGAATTATCAAACGTTGATATTGCAAACGAATTTGTTAACTTGATGACGGCACAAAGAAACTTCCAAGCTAACGCGAAGACCTTAACAACTGCGGATCAGATGTTGCAAGAAGTTTTACAGATTAAACGATAATTGAGATAGTGTAAGAGAGTAGGCTTTTGCCTACTCTCTTTTTTTTGTTTTTGGGGATGGAAATGAGATTTTTTTTAAAAGTTAAAATTTTATTAATACTTTTACTCCTTACTTCTTGTAATTGTGAAATACCCAAAAATAGAAAGCCCGGTAGTCGATTAAGTGAATCTTATAAAGATTTTTTACAAACCACTCAATTAAATATTGAACAGAATCTCAACTTAGAAAATTGTTCAAGTGTACTAAGTGATCTAGATTCAAAAATAAATAAAATTACACTTGAAGAAATAAGTTATGACAATGTCGAAGTAAATGGCGGTGAATTCTTACGTCGTTCATTTAATTTAAGATTAGCTCTTCATGAAAAATTAAGCACATTAAATACTGATTGCAAAAAGATTGTAAAAAACATCTTTTATTCTCTTAGACAAAGAGAAGATATAATTGGAATTCATTTTTACAAAGACCCTCAAGTTTCCGCTGATACAATTAATTATCCTGAAAGCAAAATTCCAGTTTGGGATAAAGAAGCATACAGACCGTATTTTTTAGGGCGCAATATTCCTTCGCAAAAATCGTTTGAATTTAAAAATGGCGATATCATGATCACGAAAGGGATTAGTTTTGTTTCTTCAACTATTTCTGAATTAGCAACTCCCAAATCTCTTTTTTCTCATATTGTCTTTGTTTATGTTGATGAAAAAACAAAAGAAGTTTCAACAATTGAATCTTATGTAGGAAAAGGCGTAGCCTTATTTACTATGGTTGATGCTTTAAAAAATGAAAATGCGAGAATTTTAGTTTTAAGACCGAAGAATGCTGAGCTAGCTAATCGAGCAGCTAATTATATGTATCAACGAGTTGTCGATTTAAAAAAGAAAAATAAAGTTATTCCTTATGACTATAAATTAGATTTTAATGATAATAAAAAACTTTCATGTGAAGAAGTCGCCTATGATGCCTTTAATGTTGAATCAAAAGGAGAATTTATCATTCCTGAAGTGATGAGCCACATTAAGCTTCGTGATGAGAAATTTCTATCAAAGTTAGGTGTAAAAGTTGGGCCTATGATGGTTCCAACAGATATGGAAACTGATTCTAGATTTGACATTGCCCTAGATTGGACTGATTATCGAGTGCTTCGAGATTCTTGGAGAAAAGATGCCATCTTAGGGGAAATGTTTAGATGGATAGATGAAGAAGATTACAGGATAAGAGAAAATTTTGATAGTGTTGCGGCTAAAATTGTTTGGAATACAAGATTTATTCCTGGACTTTGGTCATTGATGTCAAAGATTTCCGGAATACCTAAAGATTTCTCTAAAGACGTTCCAACAAAAACAATATCAACCATGGCTTCTTTAAAATCTCTAGGAAGTATCATGCTAAAATATGTTCAAGAAAAAGACGAAGAACATATGAATCAAAAAGGTGTTTGGATGTCTTCTGAAGAATTAAGAAAAACCCTAGATGAATTTAGAAAGAGTCATCCAAAAGATTTAGAAAAAATTATTAGAAAAAATTAATCATCCCCATCATTTCCAATTGCTTCAACCGGGCAAGCTTCAAGGGCTTCCTGACATTGCATAATCTCTTGAGGGGTTTTAGGTTGCTTTAAGACAAAGGCGTGACCGTCCTTATCATTCATGGAAAAGTATGAAGGGGCTTCGAGCACACAGGCATCACATGCGATACACTGTTCGTCTACATAGAATTTGCCAGGGGCGTTTTCGCCCCATTTAAGCTTTTTATCGGCCATTATAATAATGAATTTGAATAGATTTTTACTTTTGTTTCTGCCTCAAGCTTTTTCATGATGGAATCAAGCATTTTTCTTGAGAGTACATTCTTTAATGCTTCATTATCAGAAGTAGCTTTTGCTAGTGCATTGAGATCTTTATCCGCTTCCAAAGTTTTAGTTGGAATTGTTTTAATCATGGTAATGACATTTCCATCATCATTTAAAAAGACCTTTGATTCTAATTTATTGCTGAAAGCTTGCTTTACATTATCAGCAGAAAGGGTAGCCCCGTTTGCAAGACCATCTAATTTATTTAAGCTTGAAGTCTCAGACTTTAGTTGATTAGCTGCTACAATGGCGTTAATTGTCTTTTCATCATTTTTTTCAAGAGCTGCTTTTAAATTATTAGAAATATCAACAGTCATTTTCTTTAATTCGTCCACTTTGTCTTTTTGAATCATTTCTTTTGCAAGATTGTTTTTGAAGTTTTCAAATTTCGCTTCAAATCCTGGAGTTTTCTTTTCTACGAAAATGATATGATAGCCGTAGGAAGTTTTAACTGGCTTTGAAATTGTTCCAACTGCTTGTGTAAATGCCACTGCTTCAAATTCAGGAACCATTCTTCCTTTAGAGAAACTTCCTAGATCTCCACCTTTTCCTTTTCCACTTGGATCTTCAGTATATTTGTCAGCAAGTTTTTTAAAGTTTGCAGGAGTCACTTCTTTCGCAATTGATTCAATTTTTGCTAAAACATCTTTTTCGTTTTTATCTTGAGTCGTTAGTAAAATATGCTTGGCAGTGACCTCTTCTGGCTTACTTAAAGCATCTTTTCTTTCATTGAACATTGATTCAATTCGCTTCACATTGATTTGATCAGCTAGAAATTTTGTAGTTTCTTCAGAACTCACAGGTATCAATTTTCTTAAATCGTTTTTTGATATTGTGATTATTTTTGCATCTAACTTGTCTTCTCGAAATTTTTTCAGATCATTTAAATAGTTTTCTGAAAGTGGGTAGTTGGCAAAAAGCGATTGAAGCTTTTTCATCTTCATTTGATTGGCAATATCTGCTTCAAAGTCTTGAGGAGAAAGCCGATTAGCCGCTAAAAGGCCTTTATATTTTTCAAGATCAAATTGGTCATTGGTTTTAAAATAAGGAAGGGCTTTAATTTCTTTTTTTATTTCATCTTGAGAAGGATGAGCTCCCAAATCCTCAGATAAAGTAATCATGATCTTTTTTTGAACAAGATTTCGAAGAACCGCTTCTTTAATTTTAAATTCTTCCATTTGCTTTGCGGTCAAATCGCTCCCTGTAATACTTTTAAAGAATTCCATTTGTCTGCGATATTCATTTTCATATTCTTCAGGTGTGATGGTTTTACTTCCAACTTTTCCGACAGCATTGGTTGACCCACCATTTTCAAACGTTTGGTAGCCGGTAAACATAAAAGACAGAACAATGAGGCCAATAAGGACCGTGACCAAGTTTCCTGAAGTTTTGTTGTGAATAAATTCTGACATGCAATAATCCTTTATTTTAAAAATTTGTAATATTATCACTCATAAAAGTTTAATTCGTAAAGTTTATTGGCAATTCATTTGAGATTCTTTAAGCTATTATAAAAATATTAATTGGAGAACAATTTGAAGTTGGTAGATAACGAAGAACGTCGAACAAAAATTGTCATTAACACCATTGTTTTGGCCCTCGCTTTTTTTGGCTTGTCGCGACGAGAATATGTGTTTGAGCATACCTCTGTTGCAGAGCGAATAGTTATTGACATCATGGCCCCTGTACAAAGTGGAGTGATGTCTTTTCAGAGGGGAATTGGAAGTTATGTGGATAATTATGTTTTAAACATCAATGCAAGCAAAGAGAATAAAAGTTTAAAGACGAAAATTTTAGATTTGCAAAATGAGATTTTTGGTTATCAAGAAAAAATTAAGGAAAGTGAGAGAATTCGAGAATTGGTAAAATATGGAGAAGAGCTCGATCGGAAAAAAATCATAGCGAGAGTTGTCTCTTGGGATTCGGCTGATGATTATAAGGTTGTAAGAATTAATCGCGGTGTAAAAGACGGTGTCACAATTCAGTCTGTTGTAACAAGTGCAGAAGGATTGGTGGGGTATGTTTGGAGATTAACAGATCACTTTGCCGATGTTATCACAATTTTAGATGCCAATAATAGAGTCGATGGAGTCGTGGAGCGTTTAAGATCTCACGGAATTGTAGAAGGATACAATCAAGGCAAATGTATCATGAAATATGTGAACCGAACAGAGCCGATTATCTTAAATGATATTGTTTTAACTGCGGGTCTTGGCAATGTTTATCCCCGAGGTTTAAAAATTGGATATATTTCTCGAATTGAAAGAGAAAGTTATGGCATTACTCAACACATAGAAATCACTCCTTATGTCAATTTTTCTAAGCTTGAAGAAGTGATCGTCCTTGTTCAAAACGAAGAAGAACACAAACAGTTAGAGTGGAAAGCGCTTGATGAGAAATTAAATTCAGCTGAGGTGAAAAAATGAAAGCCAACATGAAAGATATTTTTTACCCTCTGGTTAAAACACTTATCTTATTATTTGTTTTGGAAATTATTACTACGGCAGTTTTTCCCATGATTGGATTTTTAAATTTCCGTATTCCTTTTAATATTTTATTAGTTTTATTTTTAGGTCTGAGACTTGAAACACCTTATTTGGCCCTATTGGTTTTATCCGTACAATACTTTCATTCCTTTTTTTCTATCGAAGGTTGGGAGATGGGGACCATTACCGGAATATTTATTTGTATAGTCGTTTCATATGTTCGAGATATGATTCATTTTTCTTCTTGGGGAATGACTATTTTAATCACTCAATTGTTTCAATTGTTATGGTTTTCAGTACAGTCGCTGTTGATCTATATACAGCTTGGAAATTTGAACTATATTCTCGATAAAGGTTGGAGGTTTTTACCTCAAAGTGTCATCATTGCATTACTTTCTCCATTTTTCTTTTTCTTGTTAAATAAAATATGGAATATCGATGATCGAGGAATTTTGGGAGATAAAATCTAATGTTCGGTGAAGATGATTTAGTCAAATCCCATCAAGAAAGAGCAGACATGATATTAAATATCATTGTTATAGCTTTTGCTATTTTATTAGCGCGACTGTGGTATTTACAAATATATAATGGGAAAATGTTTTTTAATTATTCTCTTGAAAATCGCTTGCGAAAAGACGTCGTACGCGCACCAAGAGGAATGATATTTTCAAGAAACAATGTACTTTTAACTCATAACATTCCTCGCTTTGATGCAATCATTACGCCTCAATATTTTAATAATGCAGATGAAACTATTTTACATTTATCGCAAATCCTAGAGATGAATGAAGAAATGATTAGAAAAACTTTAAAGAAGTTTCAAGGCCAAGCTAAGTACATTCCTGTCGTTATAAAGAAAAATATCTCAAGAAGAGAAGTGGCAATTATTGAGACTGAGTCAGCTAAACTGCCTGGGGTTTCAGTAGAGACTTTTATTTCAAGAGAATACACCGATAAAGATGCCGGTGGACATTTGCTAGGTTATATTTCAGAAATATCCAAAGAGTCACTTCCTAAGCTTCGCGATCGAGATAAGTATGATTACAAGCAAGGGGATTTTATTGGTCAATCAGGTATTGAACAACAATTTGATTTAGAAATTAGAGGAGAAGATGGTTATCAATTTATGGAAGTTGATGCCAAAGGAAGAGCGAGAAGGCACGTCACCTCTAATGATCTTTATTCAGGAATAGATAATAAACTTGCAGCGCCAGGAAAAAATGTTCGACTTACAATTGATAGAGATGTGCAACTTGCCGCTTATCATGCGCTTGATGGAAAAGATGGGGCTGCGATAGCCATGGACATTGAAACTGGAGAAATCATCGCCATGGTCAGTAGGCCATCTTTTGATCCAGGAAATTTTTCTACTGGATTATCGTCCAATTATTGGGGCGAGTTGGTGATGGATTCTAAAAGACCGCTTCGAGATCGAACTATTCAAGAACATTATTCACCAGGTTCTACTTTTAAAACTTTGACGGCAATTGCTGCTTTAGAAGAGGGAATCGTTGATGAGAATTTCAAAGTCCATTGTAGTGGAAAATATAATATGGGTTCAAGAACTTTTCATTGTTGGAAAAAAGAAGGGCACGGTTCAGTCGATGTTTATCGCTCAATTAAAGAATCTTGCGACGTATTTTATTATACAATAGGTTCAAGAATAGATATCGATGTTATTTATAAATACGCAACACTATTTGGAATGGGACAAAGACTGGGAATTATTCTTCCAAGGGAAACCAAAGGACTTATTCCAAACAAAGAATGGAAATTAAAACAGACCGGTCAAGAATGGCAAAAAGGTGAAACACTTTCTTGCGTAATTGGACAATCATTTGTGAACACAACCCCTTTGCAGTTGGTGAGTTTTTATGCAACGATTGCCAATGAAGGAAAACTCTTTAGACCCCATGTTGTGAAAGAAGTATTTTCAAATACAGGGCAGGTATTAAAAAAAGTTGATCCAGAATTAATTCATCAATTTAAATTATCTCAAAAGACCATAGATATAGTGAAACAATCTCTTTATGATGTTGTTAATACGCCAGGTGGAACTGCCTTATCGCAAAAAGGTATGGGAATTCAAATGGCCGGGAAAACTGGTACAGCTCAAGTGATGAGTTTTTCAGCTGATAAAATTTTTGATAAATGCGAGAACAAAGAATACAAATACCGACACCATGGTTTATTTGCAGGTTATGCTCCAGCTGTAAATCCGAAAATTGCCTTAGCGGTTGTTGTAGAACATGGATGTCATGGTTCAAGCGCTGCAGGTCCTGTGGCTAAAGCAATGGCGGCAGCCTACATTCATAAATACATGCCAACTTATCAGAAAAAATTGATTGCCCAAGATAAGATGAATTATCAGCAAATTTTAGAAGATAATAAGACTAATCCACTTTCTGCTAACATTGAAAAGAGTGACATGAATTTTTATGATGAAGAAGGAAACTTGGTAAAAAATTATTTTCTAGATAAAAAAGCAGTCATCAATACGGGTGGTGAGTAATGTTTAATTTTAAAGATGAACTCAAAAGATATGATTTTTCTTTCTTTGGTATTTGTACTGTTATTTTTATCATTGGAATTTTAAATCTTTATTCGGCCACACACTCCCATGGAGTTGGACCTGAAGAAGGACTTTATAAAACCCAAATTATGTGGTTTATCATTTCATGGATTGTGGGAGTGGGAGTTAGTTTTATTCAGCCAAAAAATTTATTTCGATTAGCTTATCCCTCTTATGTTATAGGGGTAGCTTTATTAATTGTGGTATTAATCGTCGGTCACTCTGCTCTCGGTGGACAAAGATGGATTGCTATAGGACCGATAAAATATCAGCCTTCAGAAACAGTAAAGATCGCTGTCATTTTAGTTTTAGCCAGATGGTTTTCTAAGGCAAATCCCGATCAAGAAACAGGTTTTAGAGAATTGGTAGTACCATTTTTACTTGCTTTTATTCCTGCCATCATGGTTATTATTCAGCCAGATTTAGGAACCGGTTCACTTTGTTTATTTATCTTCTTTGCCATTTCGTTTTATCGAAAATTAAAATGGAAAACAATTGTCATCATTGGAGCAATTGGAATTGTTTCTGCGACGGTTATGTATAATTTTGGTTTAAGAGAATATCAAAAAAAGCGAGTAATCACATTTTTAGATCCAGAGTTTGATGCAAAAGGGTCTGGTTACAATGCCATTCAATCTAAAATTGCCATTGGCTCTGGCCAATTTTTTGGAAAAGGATTTGGTCGATCTTCTCAAGGTGCTTTAAATTATCTTCCAGAAAATCATACAGACTTTATTTTTGCAATTTTCAACGAAGAGCATGGTTTTATAGGATCTATTATTTTAATCGCTTTATACTTAGCTTTGTTTTACAAATTGATTATGTTGGCTTCAAACGTAAATAAATTATTTGATTCCATTGTGGTCATTGGGGTTTTGGCTATTTTCTTTGCCCACACTATAATCAATATGAGCATGGTTTCAGGCCTTTTACCTATTGTTGGTATCCCACTTCCATTTATGAGTTATGGAGGATCCAACCTTTTAACGTTTGGAATTTGTGTTGGCCTTGTCACTTCTGTGAGTAATGCGCGAAGTCTATTTATTTAGTCCGACTTTCATACTTGACCTAGAAGATTATTTTAGGGACAATAATTTAGTCTTACTTAAGGACTAAGTTGAGAGGATTTCATGAAGAAAGCATCGGCAATTGGAAGTTTACTAAAAAAAATCTATAGAAGTTATTCAGGGGAATTACTTCGCAATTTACAAATTCGAGGATTCACAGATTTGAGACCTTCTTTTTTAGAAGTGTTGCTGTTTATTTGCGAACATGATGGACCATCGATTAAAGATATCGGGACAGGGTGCGGTTTAAAAAAACAAACCATGACTTCGCATTTAAATGAACTTGAAAAAAGAGGATATATTGAGCGAAGAAATAACCCGAGTGATAAACGAGAACAAAATATTTTTCTCACAGAATATGGTTTGAAGTTTAAACTTAATTTATTTGAATGTATTAACGAAATCGAAAAAATGTATACAACTTTAATTGGTGATCTCGAATTAAATCGTGTTGAACTAACGTTAAAAAATTTTCATTCCAAACTCAATGTCCAGCCTTCGCTTTTTGAAAACTTGATGGAATGAATCTAAACTTCTTGCTCTGGGGCTTTGTCTTTAGTATCAGGCCAGCATTGATAGCCACCAGAAATATTATTGATGTTAAAAAATCCTTTTTTCACTAAAAGTTCACAAGCCTGAATTGATTTCAATCCATTTTCAGAAATAATAAGAATCGGAACGGTCTTACTTGGAATTTCCGTAAAGCGCATATTTAATTCTTCAAATGGAATTTTTAAAGCTTCCGGTAACTTTACTTTTGCTTCAAAAGCTTTTGATGAAACGTCGATTAAATAAAAATCTAAATCCGGATTGCTGTAGATTTGAAAAGCTCTTTGAGGAGAAAGATCATTGTAAGGTCGACCAAGAAGAATCATTTGATCATCGACATCTTCCCCATTTTTTACTCGTATTAAGTGATTTCGTTGTAAGGTGATAGAAAAATCAAGCTTCTCATCAAGTTTGGAAATGTTTTTTTCAATATTGCTTAATCTTGAATTGATAAACTCGAGCATTTGGAAAATTTTTAAATCCATGATTTCTCCTTAAACTTAAGTTCTATTCTAAGCTGAATTTGAAATTAATTGGAGATAGGAAAATCTAGGAGTTTAATATCTTTTGAATTTGATTTTTTTGCTCTGGTTTTAATTCTTCAAATTCGCAATGCAAACGATTAACTGCATGTGATTTTGAAAACTTAGTGAAAAGATCTGTCGCTTGGTTAATGTGTAGAGTTTCACTTTCAGTCTTTCCAAAAATCTTTCGAACAACTTTCATCGGGTATTTGCCTGAAGTTGTTTCATCGACGTAGTACTTAGAAAGTCTGCCGAGAGAGCTTGAACGAATGAATTCAATCTTTTGATCTTCTAAGTACTTTTGTACCACTTCTAGTTTCTTTTCTTGATCTTCGTTGAAAGATTCATAAATTTTTTGCGGGACTTGGTTTTTTACAATGGCTTCAGCATATTTATTTTTTGAGCGCTTTAATACTTTCATGAGAAAGTGATCATCGTGTTCAATATATTCTTCAATATTAGCTGGAATGACATATTCACTTGGTGCTGTTTGAAAATACTTGAAAAGTAACTGTTCTAAGCAAACAGCGCGATAGTGAAAATAAACCATGATAAACATGTGGTAACGAGAAAGAAGAAAATCATCAAATGTTACTACTGCTCGCTCATTTATTCCTAGGTAGGCTTTATTTTGATCGATACTAATTTCTAAATTATCTAACAACCAATCAAGATCGTATGAACCGTAACTAACCCCACAAAAATAACTATCTCGTAAAAGATAGTCCATTCGATCACAGTCTAATTCACTTGATACCAATTGATGAAGTATAGGAAAATAATTTATACCATTAACCGTGAAATAATTAGAGTCATCAGTATACCCACTGATCAATTCAGCAATATATTTTTTTTGTACGCCAAATTTTTTTTCTACTAAGTCAAAACTTTCTGCAAAACTTGAATCGACAATGGCCTTGATCGTATAGTCTTCATGAGTAGCTTGGCGGTCTCTCGATTTATCTTTGTTACTTAAGTATGCCTGAGGGATTTTGAGTTCAGAAAGTTTTGGCATGACGGTTTCAGTGGAATGTGACAATGGAGCATGGCCGACATCATGTAAAAGAGCAGACAATTTAAAGGTTTCTTTTAATCTTAAAAAATCAGCATTCATCGTTTCTTTTTTAAAAAGTCGATCAAAAGCGAGATTGGCTATATTCATCACACCTATTGAGTGCAAAAAGCGAGTGTGGGTGGCGCCTGGAAATACATATTCTGAAAATCCCAGCTGCTTAATGTTTCTTAAGCGTTGAAAAAAATCATGTCGAATGATTGGAGCTTCTTCGTCTAAAATATGAATCGAGCCATGAACGGGATCTCTAATTTCCATTTGATTAATTTTCCTTTTTAGTAAGCGATGCTTGATGGTCTTTTAGCCACTGAATAATTTCTAGAGACTCGTGCATTGGTTGGCCATCAATAAATAAACAGGGAACAGTTTTTCTGCCTGTAATATACATAAGTTTTTGCATATGATTGGTATTTTCATAGATGTCTAAATAAGCAACTTTGATATTTAATTCGTCGATTGCCTTTAAAACTCTTTGGCAGTAAGGGCAACTTTCAAAAAAATATAATTCAAGTACAGGTGTTTTCATTTTTTCTTCACATAAAAAAAGGGAGGATAAACCTCCCTTGAAATTTCTATTTAGTAATCATCATCATCATCAAAAGATTCTTCATCATTAGAGTGATCACCTCTAGCATACTTTTCATCTTCATCTAGTTCACGATGTTTATCTTCATCTTCTGGTTTATCAAATGAATCATTATATCCCCAGCCATACGAATAATTACCTTCATGAGTTGGATCCATTTCTCCATCTTCAGCGTCATAATCTTCAGTATTATCAAAAGATTTTTCTTCTTCTTCTTCATCAGAAAATTCATCGTCACCCATAGCTTCATCAACTGTTTCCATTTCATCATCAAAGACATCCACTTCGATATCGAATTCATCATCTTCAAAATCATCATCTTTTTTAGATTTTGATTTTGTTGAAGCAAATTGATTCTTGTATTTTTGGATAGCTTCTTCTCTTGTAAGTAAGCCTTTTGTTTTTACAACTTTTTTTGGCTCTGCTTTCTTAGAAGTTGTCGCTTTTTTTGTTGCTGACTTTGTTTTTGCAACAATTTTATGAACAGGTTTTTTAGCGACTTCAGTTTTTTTAGTCGTCACTTTTTTTACTGCACCTTTAGGTGTTTTTGTTTTTGGTGCTACTTTTTTAGCGGCAGGTTTTTTTACCGCAGGTTTTGTGACTTTAGCCTTTGGAGCTGCTTTTTTTGCAGTTGGCTTTGTTGCTTTTTTGGCGACTTTTTTTGGTGCAGTTTTAGCTGCTTTTTTAGCTGGTTTTTTTGTAGATTTTTTTGCCACTTTATTACCCTCATTTAGGTGTGAATTTTGAATAAGAGTATATATTTTGTCTGGCTAAAAATTCAAGGATTAAAAATCTAAAAAATAAGGTTTATTAATGCCTGTCGTGGCATCGTATTTAAGTGGATTTCTAATTTTGACATTGCTGCTTAAATCACTCGGCTTTTCTGTGGCGTGCTCTCTTAAAAGAGGCTGTGCTTCATAATCTGTCACAGTGGAGCTTGGTCCACCTCCGGTTGGAGTTGGTGCTTGGTCAATAACTTTTGAGAGTTGAATAAATTTTGTTGAATAGTAATTTCTTCCTGCGTAATAAGCGTCGCTGGCGTTTCCTGCATTCAGTGGATGACCAACTTTGCCAGAAGCATCAGCTCCTTGCCTTTGTTGCGGAGAGTAGGCTGTCATTAATAAACTAGGGTTAATTCGATCAGCACCTTTGTAATATTCTGCAAAATAATAACTCTCTCTTCCGTCAATAGAATTTTTTCCAATATAATCGACCATCATGGTGGCAAGCGGGACAACTCCACAAGCTTCTGCTGATTGAAAAAAGAAGTGATTAAATATCGAAGCAATGTCAGGAGCACAATTGTCATTATTAAGAGGAGCGGGGGTAGGGTTTCCTGTCCCAGCATTGATGTGAATAGTTTTGGCAGATTCGCGAACTGTATCTACGCCTCCGGCACCCGCATTAGCTAAAATATTATTGGCCACATCTAAAACTGATTTTAGATATACTTCTATTGCTGGTTTAGATGTTTGAATAAAGCTGATCACCACGGTTTCTGCTGCTGCGGCATTTTGATAAAGAGTATTAGGTCCAACTAGAGGAGCAAAAATTTTGTAAGTGAGACCTTGTCCGTTTGCAATATCTGTCAGTGGAACTATAAACGGGACTGCGTTGTTTTTACTTTCACCGTTAATGGAAGCGTAATCAGGAACCAAGTAATTGATCGCATCGTATTTTGTCGCTCTTTTTGATTTTACCAGAGCTTGTAAAACTTCTTCTGAGTTAAAACCGGTTTTTAAAGCAGGGAGACTGGCTAAAAGAGCACGAAGTTGAGGTCTGTGATAGAGACCAACTTTTTCAAGACCAGGCATAGACCCAGTTCGCTTTTTTAATTCTTGAAGCACTGTCGTAGAATCATTTTGGCGATCGAGTTGAGGTTCTGATTCAAAATCATAAATCATGTTTGGAACCCCAAAATAAGCTTGTACACCTGAGTTTGGAACCCCTCCGATCGTTGATTGCGTGGCATTGGTAACCCAAAAAGAATTGTTATGAGGTATAGGATAACCTGGATAAAAAGTTGCGCCCGGAGGATTAACAAGTCCACTTATATAACTTAAAGTTTTTCGATTTCCACCTGGAAGAACATCTCTTGGAACCACGGCTTGAAAACCATTATTATAGGCAAAAAGTTTTGGACCAATTCGACCGCCAAAAGGTTTGGCTGCACTGTAGGCCGTTAATTGAATTCCTTTTTCTAAATCAGTTCCACCAAATGGGCTAAATAATCCAATGAATTTTGATTCACCTCTGACAGCATAATAAGTGAGGACTTCAGGATTTTTTGTAAAACCTAAAATATATCCTGGAACGGGAAGTGCTGTTTTAGAAATCCCACAAGAGGCTTCTGCATCTACTGATCCTTCAAATTTGTATTTAGTATTAGTGAAAGTGGAAAATAAAGTGGCGTAATTGGCCATTTGGACTTGAAGATCAAGATAGTGTTTATCTAAAACGTTACCTCCATTAGTAGCTACTTTGTAGGTTGCTGAAGGAGGAATTAATAAACTTGAAACTGTATCTGGTGGAGCTGAAAAAGGTGTTGGAGGAATTTCATATAATCTAAAATTATAACTAAGCTCATCGAGTAAATCTCCACCAGTTCCTCCTCCAGAATACGCGAGATCTTTAAATTTACCACCAGAGAGATTTTTAAAGGCACTAAAAAAAGCCTTATACGGTCTTTCGTTTAAAGCGATATCAGATCCTTCTATGGCAATTTGAGAAGCCGTTTGAGCACTCAATCCATCTTTCATTGGAGGACGATTAGCAATCATTTCCAAATTTCGAATTCGCATAGCAAGTTCTACAGCTTTAGGCCATGCTCCAGGACGATTGGTGGCCACTAGAGGAGCATCGGGAATATCTTTTATTCCTGAACCATAGGCCCAAGAAAGTGCTGCGAGAAAATTAATTTTTGATCGATCAGAACAATCCTTTCCTATTTCTGTAACTAATTTTGAAACCAAAGCCTCATGAATTTCAGAAATTCCTGCTACACCAATGGCAGGAAAGCGTGGAAGACCGGGAACCATGTAAAGCGAACAAATTTCTTTTGATGTATTATTGTGAATGCAAATAGAAGGAACATTGTAAGGATCTTCAGCTGGAGAACCATACGATGAAGCAGAATTAAAATTCATATTTGGTGGATTGTAGAGAAAAAAATCCACATTTCCGTCGCCAGAAATGTTTGTATAGTTTTTCCCTGTATTTAAAAATTGCAGATGACCAAGAACATAATATTTGAACATCCATTCTTTATAAACATTGCGAAGTTCCCAATTGACATAAGCGATGTTAGTGAGTTGTCTGGCTTGAGTGCTAGCACCTGAAAAAGCTGCAGCATCTACTGCATTTTGTAAATTAATTTTAGCTTTAACAAATAGACCGACGTTGATGATAAAGGCGAGTAGGCTCATCACTACAATTAAGGTGATCCCTAAAAATATACTCAATTGGCCCTGGTTCTTTTTGATCACCATCTTGGTTCTACTTTTTCCTATAATAATTACATGAGAGTGTCTCAATGCTACCGAATGGGATTTTTTTGGTCAATTAATTCCTTGAAAAGTGGTCCTATGGAATTGGCTCATTTCTTGTAGGACCACTTATTAAGTCTAGAGTGTCGAGTCTAGATGTGTGGCACGTTGATAGTATTTCGGCAGTCAAATCTCTACCAACCCTCATACTGTGCAAGCGCACTCCACTAAAATTCAGACACCAGGACCCGCGGGGGTCCTGGCTCGCCTTTTGGGCAAAATATTCCGCGGAGAATGTCTCGTTTATTTTAGATAGAATGATGAGTGAGGTAAGTATGAAATTGAGACCGTTAGAAAAGCGAGTTTATAGATATAAAAATCCATCAAAAACCTTTTTTTTCCCCCTTTGCCGAACTGAGCGAGCTGTTACGATTTCACCTCGCTTAACAAATAAAAATTATGCTCAAATTCTTTTAACATCCATCGTATTTTCAGCTTTACTTTATCCTTTAATGGAAGTGAGAAGCTTCTTTGTTTTTTTTGTCGTATGGGCAATTTTTGAATTAGCCGTTCGATCCGATTTTAAAAAACAAGTTCCATGCCCTCATTGTGGCTTTGATGCTACTTGGTATAAAAAAGATGTTAAAGTGGCTCGCCAACTAGTTAAAGACTTTTGGGAGCAAAAAAAAGCTACTCCTGAGTCAAATTCTTAATCGCACAACGCGCCAACAGTTTAAAATTCTATAGATTAATTAATTGTAAGAAATAAATTCTTTTGAAAGCTCCTTTTTTCAAGTTTAATGTCGGCATTAATACATCAACCACGTAGCAGTAAGAAAAAACGTTGCTCTTATTGTGAAGAAAATTAGGAGAAAAAATGAGTGTAAACAAAGTCATCATTTTAGGTCGTCTAGGACAAGATCCAGAACTAAAATACACACCAGGCGGAATGGCCGTTTGTAATTTCACGCTAGCGACTAGCGAATCTTGGGCAGATAAATCTGGCCAAAAGCAAGAAAGAACAGAATGGCACAGAATCGTAGTTTGGGGAAAACTAGCTGAATTATGTAATCAGTATCTCACAAAAGGTAGACAAGCTTATATCGAAGGTTCTCTACAAACTCGTTCTTGGGACGATAAAAATGGTCAGAAGCGCTACACAACTGAAATCAACGCAAAGACAGTTCAGTTTATCGGTGCCAATACTGGTGCTGGAGCTTCAAAAGAAATGAATGCCTCAACTTCATCTGGTCCAGCTTATGATACAAGCATGGTAAATCAAGATTACGATATTTCTACAGATACAAATTTTACAGCTGACGATATTCCGTTTTAGTCATTAATTATTAATTTTTTTATAGAAGAGCCGACCGAGAAGTCGGCTTTTTTTATGGAAAATTTAAAATATTCAATTCTAGTTGTTGAGCAAGATTTTTTGCTAAAACTTTCGCACCTTCAATCGTATAGTGATAATACTTGTAGGGGGTGCTGTAGGGATAAGTTGCTTCATAAATATACTCTGCTTTCGGTGGTTGGCCAAAAATGTATTCATTGCTTATTAGGATCACATCATCTTGATTGATAAACTGTTTTAACAAATCTATGTTAAAGCCAGGGTATTGCATAAATGCAATTTTAATATTGTTCTTTTTTGATATTTGATAAAGATAGTTATAATTGTAAATAGTGGAAGATAATTTTTTCTTCATTAGCTTATAAGTTCTAATTAACTGGTTACTTTGTCCGTTTCGAAAATAAAAATTGGCAAGATCGTAAAAATCAGAAAAATGGTAATTTTCATCTAAGAAAAGTGAAAATTGGTCTTGATTGAAATGAGGAGCATTTTCTTTTTGAGATCGCTTTTTTATCAAATACAAAGGTAGCAAACTACCTTTTCCAAAGTATAAATAATTATTTAGGTGCTCTTGATATTTTTTAAAATTGGAGACTTTCTTAAAGTTTTCACTTAAAAGTATTTGATAATTAGCTGCTAGATCAACTTGAAAATAGTTTTTAGCATATGCACTGTTTTTCACCTCACTAAATCTAAAATATGGCTTTTTGCTCTTATTATCAAACAAAGTAATATCTTGCCTAGATTTATTATTGGAAATAGAAAATCTTTCAGAGTAAGGAAGTAATATTTTGATAGCTTCCATGTATTTACTTTTTGAACTTAGAAATTTTGCAACTTCATAATCTAATGGGTAGTAATCAATATCAGATTTATTTTGCTTCAATTTTTTAACAAAGTTATGGATTTTTACTTCGTCCCAAACCAGAGAATATAAACTAAAAAGTTTTGCAATGGCGAAACTATTATTTGGTTTAACTTTTAGAAAGTCTTCTAAAGTCAAAACTGCTTCTTTTTTTTTATTCTCTCTAATTTGCAAATAATATAATGGAATAAAGCCAACAGAATTACTTTTAATATATTCGGAAGCTAAGTTTTTAGCCATAAGATACTTTCCATTATTGATGAATTCACTGATTTTAAAATAGAAATCGAAATGACTTTTTAGTTGATCTTCCGAAAATTGATTATTGAATTCTTCTCCTAAAAAAGTAAGAGCTTGATTAATAGTTAAAACAGTAATCCCTGGAGGAAGTGGAAGTTGATTAGTCTTTCTAAGGGTTTCATTTTTTTTACCCATCTAGATTTATTATTTAATTCAAATAAAACATTTGAAATCCATTGGAGACTTTTAGAATAAGAAATTAAAAATGATAAAAAACTCACCGGACCTTTTTCCATTTCCTGGAAAACACTTGGAGTATATTGGTAGTCTTTCATTCCTACCATGGAAATAATTAAATCAGGTTTGGTTTTAGATAATTCTTCTAATAGTCGATATATGACAGAATCGCTTGCTCCGCCCATGATTCCCAAGTTATGAATCTTAAATTTTACATGTGGGTACTTGCTACTGAGTTCGTTGAGAAGATAGGTTGGGTAAGAAGTACTTTGTACTAAAAAATTTTTTGATTCATCTGCTGAAACTGCGGTTGTCGATTCACCAATAGTAAAAATTGTATAGGTTTTATTGTAAATTTGATTTTTACTTTCAAGAATAAAGTCTTTATTAAAACTATCTTTATAATAAAATGCCCAAACTCTATAACTAATTTCAACTGAGATAAATACAAGAAAGAGGCCAAGCAAAACAAAAGAAAATTTTTTTAACATAACTATCCAATTATAAAAATTTACTTATTTGCGCTTGTTCTTCTTTTTAATCTTAATAGGAGCGAGAGCGTCTCCATCAAAGGGGATGGGTTTTTGAACTGACTCAATTTCTTGTTCACTTTTTTGCTCATCAACCTTAACTTTTTTAGACTTCGATTTCCTGACTATTTTACTCGGGTTTGTTTTTGTGTTTTCACCAAAAACTGTCATTGAAGAAAAAATTAAAATTATAACTAAGTAAATTTTAAGCATAATCACCCCTAGGCTTTAATTTTAATCAATTACTTAAAATATTAGAATATTTTTTTAACAAAAAATAATTAAATAAAATGCTCAACTTTTTTTCTGAGATGTCGACTCGGTTATTAAACAACCGAGGAAAATTCTATGAAATGGGTAATGGTAATATTGATCGCATATTTTTCGCTTCAATCTGCCTATGCAGAAAATACAGTAAAGATGAAAGTGGAAAGCATTCAAGATACCTCATTTGATTATATGTTTGAAATAAAAGTGAAAGAATATCCTCGAGTAGTACTAGACTGCCAAAGTTTTATCATGGGGATGAATTTTTATTACGATGACTACTTAGAAAGAAATATATATTTAGCCGAAGAAGACTGTCAGTCCATTCACCAATTTATCAGTGAAAGAATGGAGAATCAAACTCCAGTTTGCATGGAACTTGATCCATTTGAAAATAGTTTATTCTTTTCGGAAAAAGATCAAGACTGCCAGTAGGTTCTAGTTTTCTAATTTCACGATGGGAAGTTGAAGTAGAAAGGTAGTGAAAGGAAAGCTTAAATCGATTGAAATATCACCATGATGTTCTGACATAATTTTTTTTGAAATACTCAAGCCAAGTCCTGTGCCAACGCCCGATGCTTTGGTAGTAAAAAAAGGATCGAAAATTTTATCAGCGATTTGTTTGTCAATTTTTTTAGAACCATTTTGTACATAAATATAAATGGAATCTTCAATGATTTCAAAATGCAATCGAATCCATCGCTGAGAAACATCACTTTCATCTACCAACACATCCGAAGCATTTTTAATGAGATTGATTAAGACTTGTGAAATTTGAACTGGATGACATAATACTTTAACTTCCGGAACAGCTTCGATTTCAAGCAAGATATCTTTTGAAACAAGAAGCTCACTACAGAAAAAGCATGTGTCTTCGACGACTTCCTTTAATAAAGTTTTTTCTTTAGGAAGTAGATCTGATTGATTCGAAAAAGTTCGAAGTCCTCGAATAATTTTCCCTACACGTACAACTGATTTATTAATGCGGTCTAAATAAGTTGGAACTTGTGAATCAGAGAAGCTTGGACTTTTATCCATTTCTTTTTGAATCATTTTGGTGCAAGTACCAATAATGGAAAGGGGATTATTGATTTCGTGAGCAAGACTAGCTGACATTTCGCCGAGTGCACCCAAGCGCGAAGCGTGAACCAGTTGCATTGTTTGAGCTAATAATTCTTCACGACTTTCTTTTAGTTTTAAATTTTTTTGTTCAAGACTTATTTGATAGCGAAGCAATTGTACCATTCCTTTATTTTGTGAACCAAAAAGTCTAATTTGATAAATAAAATACATCAGATAGAGGAAAATGAGTGGTATAAAATTTAAATGTTCACTTGAAAAGTAAAAATATAAAATAATAAGGACCTGTGGAATTAAAAGAAGTAATTGAAATGGAAGAAAAAGTGATTTGAAAAAAGAGAGGGAGACAATAGAGGCACCCACCATCCCAGCAATTAGAGTTGTGACGACAATAAAATGGGGACCCTGAAGTTTTAATTCAAATGAAGCTAAGTTTAAAATAAATGACCAACAAAAAGCATTACCCCATATAAGCCATTTTAATTTCACCCATTGAGCGTTTGATATAACTTCTAGTTTTAAAATTTCACGATTTAATTTGTATCTAATGATGGCGATGAAAATGACTGCAAGTGCAGCTATCCTTACATGTAGGATAAATTTTTCTAAGCCAAATCCATAAAAGATTGTGAAGAAGGCGAATAATGCGAAAGAGAGATTAGAAGAGGCACCTTTAGCAGCTACTTCCTTTATTAATAAATTTTTTAATTTTTGATCTGATATCATTTTAATATTTAATCTTTTTTGTAGTATTTATTATAAATATCTTCATCTTTTAAATTCAAATCTTTTTTGCGCTTAATAATCGGAGTCTCAACTTGTTTTACAATGACATCGGATAATTCTTGAGCATATTTAAGAGTATCTAAGCTGGCAATTTTTTCTTCGATCACTATACCTTGAACTGGATCGAGCTTAATTCCTTCTGGAGGGGTGAATTGGCCTTGATCATCTACCTTGCCCATAGCTTCAGTGGTTTTAAAAATCTTCAATTTCTCGTCAAATTCTGCTGTTTTTGGAGGAGGAAGATAGAGTCCGGTTTTTTCATCAAAGTATCCTCCAGCGCGAAGAGCACTGGTTTCTGCACCAGACTTCTCATCAACCTTGCTATTTTCTTCTTTTCTATTTGCTTCGACATATTCTTTTTGGCTGGCGATTAATTCTTTTTCAAAAACTTTTTGGTCAATTTTTTCTTCAGTGGCACCTAGAGTTTGATTTAATTTTAATTTAGTGAATTGCTCTGGGGCAATCTTTACGGGCTCGGTGATCGTATTTACAGTAGCCGATGTTCCAGAATATTCCCCAACTTTAACTAGAACAGATTTATCTTTAAGAGTCGCTTCAATTTTATTTGTATCTTCGACAGCTCTTTTTTCAGGATCAATTTTCGCCATGGCGACAGCCCCTTCAAAGGTAAGCAGTGAAGTGATTTTTGTTTCAGGAGAGTAGGTCGTTTGGAATTCTGTTCCGCGAACACCTAAAGCTGCAGACTTGGTCTTAATAATCATTTTTGTTGTTTCATCTTTTTGAATGTTTCTAACACTGGCCTTTAATTTTCCAAGCATCAGTCCAATGACTTCTTGATTTTTATCATCTTGATGATCAATCAAGACTTTACTTTCGGGTCCTAAGGAAACTTCTGTTCCATTTTTGTATTTTAATTTAACAAATGATTTATCTTTCGTTAATAAAGAAGTGTCTTTAGGCAGCCACTGATTGAGACTTGCTGTTTTGGCTTCTCTCATTCCAACAGATAAATATGTGACTGTACCTTTTAATATAGTTATCTGGGCAAGATTCGCGAATGAAGAAACTGAAATAGTTGACAAAATAACTGGGTAAATAACTTGTTTAAGTTTCATATTTTTCCTTTTAAGAGAATTCTTTTTTATTCTATAAAATAGACTATAATAAAGCCATATTTTGTAAATCAATTTTAAACCACAGACAGGAAAAATTATGAAAAATTTTTTAATCTTTTTATCGATCGTCTTATCTCAAATTACTTTTGCTCAAGAAAAAAATGATTATCCAGAATTACAAGTTACTCCGAGAGCGACGGAGAGAATTCAAATCGAAGCAGGATTTGAAAATGCAAAACCTTGGGCCTTTCAAGCTCCCATTTCGATTTCTGCCTTTACTACCTTAGTGGCTGGCTTTGTTCAAAGTTCAAATGTTGATACGAGTAAAGATGCTGACAAATACTCTCGAACAGCAGGGATTGCCGTGGGAGGAACTTGGCTATTAATGAATTTATATATGGGCTATCAAAATAAAGGGTTTAATGGAGCACAAGAAAAAATCGCAGGACTGTCATATAAAACATCACGCGAGCAACTGATTAAAGAAAGAATGGCAGAAGAGGAGATTTTTAGATTAGGAAGAATTGGCAGAATGATGAAGTGGGGTTCATTCACCACCAACTTATTAGCATCTGGATATATGATGGGTAAGGCTAAAAAAGATACATCGGCAAAACTTTTCGATGGTGCTGCAATAATTGCTTCATTTTTGCCTTTAATTTTTGACAACCATTATGAAAACGTTGCTCGTGAGCAACAACAATATAAAAAGAAAATTTTTGGAAATATTTCTTCTACTTTCTTACTTTTTGATCAAGAAAAAAATAAGTTTAATCCAGGTTTTGGATTAACTGCCTCATTTTAATTTTGAGTTTGTTCCAATAGTAAAGGCAGCCATTTCTTTCGCAAAAGAGATGGCTTTGTCTTCTTTAAGATTTAATCCCTTTTCACTTATAGCAAATTCATAGGCATCTTTAAAATTTGAAAAACTTTGATTTCCAAACTTAGAAATTTCTTCAATCTCTTTAAGTGCTTGTGGTACTTTTAATTTAGGTCCTTTTTCATCTGTGGTGATAAATTCAAAAGTCAAAATAACATTTTGAGCAATAGAACCTTTAAATTTTTCTGAATTCATCAAAACTTTATGAATGAAGTCAGAGCATGTGGCATAACTTAAGTCCACACCTTGCTCTTCAGTACAAAACTCGGCTAAATTTTTAAAATCTTCTATCAATATATTTGGGTCTTGATCAAGATTAAAAGTTAATTCAGTTGAAATTTTTAAAGCCTTTTCTGCAGGTAGATCAAAGTATTTTTCAACGTAGACTGTTTTAAAAATGTTATAAAAGTTATCGACCACAGTATTTGATTTTCCAGCTAAATCCTTTGCAGTTAATAGAGCATTTTTACTTGGAATTTCTGCATCGATAAGAAAGTCTAAAGATTGAATAAATCTCTTTGCACCGTCAGTACAAGTTTTAGAAACAGATTTTGATATCTCAAAAATTTTGTCTTCTTTAAGTTCCAATTCTTTTTTGTCTTTTAAAAAATTATAGGTCGTGATGAATTCTTTGGTGCTTGAACAATCTACAGGCGGAAGATTTTTTTCTTCAGCGAATACTTGAATTGATAAAAGAGAAAGAAAAATTAATCCAGACTTCTTCATTTTTAACTCCATTAATTTCTTATTGCTAAACTATCGGAAATTATTAGAAAGAAGTTTAAAAAGAAAAGGGCCAAAAATTTGGCCCTCATTGATTACTAAAAAGATTGGTTATTTATTAAAATTGTACTTCACCATCAAGCGTACAAGCTGGAGTAGTTGTCGGATTTGATCCACAGCTCAATATATCTGAAACTTCAGGGTTGATTCGAAGTAGAGTTCCAATTCTAAAGTCTCCAGTTGGATGTATTCCTTCATCTCCGGTTCCACATAATTTAGCCCAACTTTCAGTTAAAAGAGTGTTTACTTCATCCCGATTCATACCTTCATTTCTAGCATAAATATTTGTTGCTTTAATACCCCACTGATCGGCTACTAATTCTCCGGCGTGAGAGAGTGTCACTTTCATATCGCACTTTGCTGGTTCTTTTGCATTGTCTTTACAAAATTTTTCATCATCTTTTGTTTTATTAAATCTTGTTACATAATTTTTTGAAATACATTGTAAAAATGGTGCATAAACTTCATTTCCAACTTTGCTATTATCGATGTGATGTCCCATTTCATGTGACATAGCATGCATAATTGTATTCATTCTCGCTCTTTCACTAGATTCTTGTGAAAGTGTGATTAAAAAACCTGGGCAGACAAGTACATATCTTTGATTGTTTAAAGTTGTAGCAAAGGCATTATCAACTAATCCATCACTTCCACAAGCATTGCTTAAAAGTTGTGCAAGTACATTATCTTCTAAACCAGTTTTTTCGATAAAGTCTGCAAAATTACCAACTACGATACTGTTAATGATTTCTTTAAAATTATCTTTTGATGCTCCGTCGATATTACTTTCATCAATAGCTTGTTTCATATTGTTTTTAAGTAGTGAAATATTTTTTTCATTGGTTACCACTGATTCAATACCAGCAACTCTAGATTTAGCCGCTCTCATGATTTCTTGATTTCTAATTTTAAAAGATTCAATTAATCTTTTAATGAATCTAAATTTAGAAACTTTTTTCTTCATTTCTTCTATTCTTGGAGTTGATTTAGATGTAGCTTCATCTGAAATTTCTTTTTTTAGTTTGTTTACATAAATATCTCTTTGAGCTCTTTGAGCTTGAGTTTCTTTACAGACTCTTTGAATAGGATTGTCACAAATGCTAGTAGATTGTGCAAAAACATTCATTGAAGCTGACATAGTTAATAGTGTTCCAAGTGCAAGTGCCTTTTTAGAAATAAACATAATTCTCTCCCAAAAGTGGTTTTGACCATTTTGCCAAAAATCGAAACTTTTAGTTGTGAAAAGAGCGGGGAGAGAATTTTCTACAGGAAGTGTCTAAACTTTAGACAGTAGCTTTTGGATTAACTAGTTAGATTTATAAGGGGAATCAACTTCATCTTCTAAGAGAGAATTTTCAACGATATCAGATGGGGCTTGAATATGAATTTCTAAAATAGTTTCAGTTTCTTCTTTAGGGTTTAGAGTCTTTTTGATGAGATCGAAAATTTTGAATTGAACTTCTGGTGAATCTTCAACTCTTGAATGCAGTTCATTTCTCAGTTCATTGATGACTTCTGTATGCTCGGTATTTCTTGGGGCATTTGGGTCTCCATGAAGAAGCGGAATAATTCCTTCTTGGAAGAAGTTGAGGTTTCTTTTGACGTTGATTGGGATTATTTTATTGTTAAATCCTACTGAATCTACACTTACCAACAAATCAATATTTCGAAATTGATTTTTCAATTGATTTAACTCATTGGCGATTTCAACCGCCGTATCTCCACCAAAACTGTGACCAACTAAAATCAAAGGTTGATCTGGAGCGTGTTTATGAATTTCTTTCATGATTAAGTTTTTTTGGTCCCAAGAAAACAATTTTGAATTTTCAATTTGTTCTGACATTTCTCTTATGCCATCGCCATTTGATATTCCGAATGCAGAAAAACCTTCAATGAAAATCACTGCAGGTTTTTTAATATAATGCATTTTGGTAGCTTGGGTATCGATGGCCTTTGAAGTTATTTTCGGAGTACCCAAAGGAAGTAGTGGAACTGTCGCTAGTTTTTTAGCAACTTCTGTCGCTTTCTCAGAAGCATCGGTCGCATTAAGTGCTTCATTCGTTTTTAAACCTTCTTCTTTAACTTGATTGAGATTTTTTGCGGCATTTGAAATTTCAGCTTTTTCTTCAGCTATTTTTTTAGGAATCTTTTCTTCTGTCTTTTTTCCAAAAGGCTTCAAATCTGAAAGATTGGAATTGGTTTTTATTGTTGGTTTTTCAGTAACTTTACTCATCTCTTCATTATAAAGAAAAACAAAACTCAAAAATACTGGGCAAAAAATTAAAAACTAATTTACTCAGTTACTTTGATATCTTTCAATAAGCTACCAAGCGATTGTTTTAATTCAGGTGAAGAATTCTTGTTTTTAGACGACTTCTTCTCTGAAGAGTTAGCTTTCTCCTCATCTTCTTTGGTTTGATAATTTTTAAAGCTAGGAAGTTCATTTTTATAAATGACCCGATCGAGATGTTTAATCATTCCAGACCAATGTCCGGTGCTATTATCATTTTTCTTCACTTGGTCAATGGAGCTCATTTTAGAATCAAGCAGATCGATTAAATGGACCAAATAGGCTTCAGCCGTATGAGGGATTTTTGGTGAACCGTATTCATATTCACCGTGATGTGAAAGTAATATATGCTTTAAATGCATTTTTTGTGAGTAGGGAAAATTATTAATCTTTGCTGCAAAATGATCGACGACCTCTAAGCCTTTTACCAGATGACCGATTAATTTTCCTTCTTCTGTATAGTCAACCACTGGACCTTCGGTGAGTTCATAAATTTTACAGAGATCATGCAAAATACAACCTGCGACCACGTAAGATTTATTTACTTTGTAGTGAGCGGAAAGTGTGACCGCTAAATTAGAGCAAGATAAAATATGTTCAAGCAATCCAGATTGATAGGCATGATGAATGGATTTTCCTGCTTGCCAAAGCATGAGTCGTCTTTTGATTTCTAGATCAGCTAAGATGCTTTCTAAAAGTTCACGAATGTATATCTCATCCAAGTTTTTAACAATGTCTAAAAGTTCCTCATACATTTTTTCTGGATTGGTTTGAGATTTTTTTTGATAGTCTGTTTTATCAATTTGATTTTCATCTAGTTTTGAAATCTCATTGATAATTAATTGTAAGCGACTTTGATAGGCATTGACCTTGCCATTAACGATGACAAAATCCCCACTTTTTATCTTGGAAATAGTTTGTTCTGCCTCTTGCCATTTACGTGCTTCGATCTCACCTGAATTGTCTGCTAAGATGACGTTTAAGTAACTTCGTCCATCTTTTCCTGATGCCACAGCGATGTATTTGACCAGAAAAGGGGATAAAATGTCATCTTTGGCCGAAAAGTTTGATATAAATTGCGTCTTTTTCAAGTGAAACTCCAATAAATTTGTGGCATATTAGGGCAAATATTTTTAAAGAATAATCATAATCTAAAATAAAGCTTTTTGGAGGCCTTATGTCTAAAGTAAAAGTTGCCATAAACGGAATGGGAAGAATCGGACGAACTGTATTACGGGAGTATTTTAATCGTAATGAGACGGCTTTTGAGATTGTCGCTGTAAACAATCCTGGAAAATCAAGCGAGTATGTCCATCTTTTAAAGTACGATTCAGTGCATGGAAAATTCAATGCTGACCTGAAGCTTGAAGGGGATAATCTGATTATAAATGGAAAGGCGATAAAGTTTTTTAACTGTAAAGAGCCTACTGAGATTCCTTGGGGAGATGTGGGGGCACAAATCATTATCGATGCAACGGGAAAATTTAAAGATAAAGAAGGTCTTTCTAAACATATGCACGGAACGGTAAAAAAAGTGATGATGTGTGCACCTGGAAAAGGTTTAGATGGAACATTTGTCGTGGGCGTGAATCATCAAACTTATGATCCAACAAAACACCACATCGTTTCAAATGCAAGTTGTACAACCAACTGTCTTGCTCCTGTGGCAAAAGTTCTTCATGAAAAATTTGGAATTGAAAATGGTTTCATGACCACAGTTCACTCTTATACTTCTGATCAAATGCTTTTAGATGGATCTCATTCTGATCCAAGAAGAGCGAGAGCCGCTGCTTTATCGATGATCCCAACAACTACTGGAGCTGCCAAAACTGTTGGCGAAATTATTCCTGAATTAAAAGGAAAACTTGATGGATACGCTGTGAGAGTTCCAACTCCAAACGTCTCTTTAACAGATTTAACAGCTACTTTAAAAAAGTCAGCTTCAAAAGAAGAAATCAATGCTGCTTTAAAAGAAGCATCTGAAACTTATTTAAAAGGAATTTTAAGATTTGAAGCAGAAGAATTGGTTTCTGTTGATTTCATGGGGATGAGACATTCATCGTGTGTGGATGCCGCTTTAACTAATGTTATTGGCAATACAGTTAAATTAGTTGCTTGGTATGATAACGAAGCAGGATTTTCAAATCGAGTGATTGATTTAGTTAAACATATTGGGGAAAAAGGAATTTAGTATGGCCTTAAAATACATCACAGATGAATCGTTTAAAACTTCTGCAAAAGATAAATTTGTTTTAGCAAGATTTGATTTCAATGTTCCGATGGATAAAAAAGATCCGACAAAGATTTCAGATACAACTAGAGTTGATGAAGCAATTGAAACGATTCAATATATTTTAGATTGTGGTGTAAAAAAATTAGTTCTGATGAGTCATTTTGGTAGACCAAAGGGAAAAATTGATCTTACCTATACACTTGAGCCAGTAGCGAAGTATTTAGCAGAAAAATTAAACAAAGAAGTCTTATTAACTGAAACCGCTCTTGATCGAGGCATTAAAACTATGCTGAATCTTCAAGAGCCAAAAATAATCATGCTTCAAAATTTAAGATTTCACGCTGAAGAAGAAGGTAACAATCGGGAATTTGCCAATCTTCTATCTCAATATGGAGATCTTTTTGTCTTTGATGCTTTTGGTGCTGCTCATAGAAAACATGCTTCAACTTATGAAATAAATGCTTTTTTTAAAAACAAAGCTTATGGTGGATTTTTACTAAAGCGTGAAGTTGAAGCCCTTGATAAAATCGTGAAAGAACCAGTGAAGCCGTTTGTGGCCGTCGTTGGTGGTGCAAAAGTTTCTGACAAAATTAAAATCATCGAAACACTTTTAGTTTCAGTAGATAAATTAATTATTGGTGGAGCTATGGCTTACCCATTTTTAAAAGCCAAAGGCTTTGATGTGGGAAAATCACTTTGTTCAGATGAAGATGTTAGTCTTGCTAAAAGAATTTTAAATCTTCCATCAAAAAATAAAATTGTACTTCCATGTGATCATATCGTCAGCGAAAGTTTAGATGGTAATCCAGAAACAATTCATGGAGCAAACATTCCAGAAAATAAAATTGGCTTAGACATCGGCCCACAATCACTAAATGAATTTGAAAGCCACTTAATGTCTTCTAAAACAGTTTTATGGAATGGTCCAATGGGACTATTTGAAAATCCAAATTTTGCGAAAGGAACCACTGGAATTGCCAAAGCTCTTTCAGAATTAAATGGAGCTTTCACTTTAATTGGTGGTGGTGACTCTGTTAACGCTGTTAAAAAGTCTGGTCTTTCTGATAAAATGGGACATATTTCTACTGGAGGCGGAGCAAGTCTTGAGTACATCGAGAATGGAACCCTTCCAGGTATACAAGCTTTAAAATTTGGAATTGATTAATAATTAGCTTTTTTTAATCTTAATGATGTTTTGATCTTTCCCTTCAACTTTAAAGTTTATTCTTTCTTTTGAATTGAAGGCTTCCTCTTTACTTTCACTGTTTAAAAGTTGAGAAAATAATTTGTTGATATAACTATCTTTAGAGGCAAAATATCCATGGTCAAGATTTAAAATATCCGAGAGATCAATATAATAAACATTGCTAACGAGATTATTTAAAATATCTAATTTTTTTCCAATTAAATTTTTAAAACCTAATCCAAGTCGGTACTGGAAAAATGTTTTTTTGGTGATGTCTAAGGCATAACTAAATGTGAGAACAATATCTTTATCATTCATGATAATGTACTTATTTTTTGCGAGCTTAAAATTATCAAGCCACAAATGGTGGTCTTTCATCGGTACATCAGGTGCTGTCCCGATAAAACTATGGAAAATGTCTGCTTGTTCCCATTCTCCTAAATATTTTTCAACTGTGTATTTTAAAACTAAATTTCCCATGCTGTGAGAGATTAAATTTATTCGTTGATTTAAAAAATAATCTGGATGATGATTTTTAAAATCTTTGATCATTTGAAATGCTTCAAATAATTCTAGGCTAGCATTTTCTGCATTGACGGTTGGACGAGTGTAAAGTTTATCGTATGAATCCCAATGGAACATCACCACTTTCATATTATAAATTTTTTCAAGCTTTATAATTCTTTCTTTTTCTACTTCCACATTTTTCTTTCTTCCGTGAACATAAAAAAGAATATTTTTTTCAGGGTGATCTTCAATTAATTCAGTTAGTATATTGTAAAGCTCCGTGACCAGTTTTGGCTTTGGATCATGGGCGATAAAAAGCTCCACTTTAGCTTGAATAAAGATCGAGTGAATAAGTAGTAAAAATATAAATATGAGTTTTTTCATCAAGTATTTTTTCGGTCATCTAAAAAAAAACTTTATTGGCTAAAAGGGCTTTGTGGGATAGGCTTTAAAAGCCTTTAATTATCTATAACTTAGAGCGAAAACTTTAAGGAGTTTTGGTTTATGAAAAGAAGAAAACACATTATTGGAAACTGGAAAATGAACCACGGGTTAGAAGAAATACGTTCATTTTTTATCGATTTTTCAAAAGTTAAAATGGAATTAAATTGTCTGGTGGCTATTGCCCCTCAATTCATTCATATCCCAATTTTAAAAGAGTTGGCCTTTACTACGGGAAATATGCAAATCGGGGCGCAGAATGCAGCGGAAACTGATTCTGGGGCCTTTACTGGTGAAGTCTCAGCAAAATCACTCAAAGATATGGGGGTAGACTTTGTCATTTTAGGTCACTCTGAAAGAAGATCTTTATATAAGGAAGGACATGAAGTCTTAAATAGAAAATTGAAAAATGCCCTTAAAAACGATCTCCCTGTTGTATTTTGTATTGGGGAAACTCTCAGTGAAAGAGAGAGCGGTAAAACTTTTGAGGTGGTTAAAGAGCAACTCGAACAAGGATTAAATGGCATTTCAGCAAGCCAGATGGAAAAGATCATCTTGGCTTATGAACCAGTATGGGCCATAGGAACTGGAAAGAATGCTTCTAAGGAAGAGGCGGAAGAAGTTCATCAGTATATTCGTAGTATTTTGCCACACAGAAAAAATGAAGCGGCTATTTTATACGGTGGCTCAGTTAAGCCTGATAATATAGATGGTCTTTTAAGCATGCCCAATATCGATGGGGCCTTAGTTGGAGGGGCCAGCCTAAAGGCATCTGACTTTAAGGCCCTGTGCGTCAGTGCTTCGCGGTTTTAAAAGTTTTGTCATTTAAAACTTAATTTGCTATTACTTTAGGACTTAATTTTTATTTTTTAAAAGGTTTTTATGACTACAGCATTAATGGTTCTTCAAGCAATTGTCTCAGTATTTTTAATCATCGTTGTTTTATTACAATTTGGTAAAGGGGCTGAAGCGGGATTAATGGCTCAAGCTGGATCAGAATCAGTCATGTCGAGTTCAACTCGTGGAAATATTATGACAAAAATTACAGCGGTTTTAGCGGTGATTTTCTTAGGAAACTCAATCCTACTTGCCAGACTTCAAGATTCTAAATTTCAAAAATCACTTTTAGATGGAGAAGCACCAGTAGCAAGACCATTAAACTCTGATGCACAAAATGCAGCAGCACCTGCAACGACTTCAACAGAAGCACCTGCAACTGATGCAACTAAAGCTGCAGCTGAAGTTGCTAAAAAAGCGGCCACACCTACTAAAAAATAGGCTTTGAAAAATGGAATCTGGTACCCAAAATTATATTGATCAAGAGTACCAACATTTAAAATCAAATTTTTTTAATTCTGCTTATTTTGGGCCTAGTCCAATTAGTTCTAAGAAACTTATTGAAGAGGCGATGAACAAAGAATTAGATCCTTCTTTTTATGCATACAATGACTGGATGAGTATCTCTGAGCGAATCAGAGTTAAGCTTGCTAAGCTTTTAAATGTAGATCCAATGCATATCACTCATTCAACATCATCTTCGGATGTGGTTAATATTGTCGCCAATGGTTTTCCTTTTAAAAATGGAGATCACGTTTGTGCTGTCGATAAAGATTATCCTTCTAATATTCTTCCATGGATGTTAGCCGAAAAAAATCACGGGATCATCTTTGATAAACTTGATTTAGAAGGAGAGTTACTTCCGACTAGTTCGTGGCTTGAAAAGAAACTTCATCCTAATACCAAAATATTTAATATGTCTTGGGTGACCTTTGATACAGGTAAAAAAATGGATTTGATCTCCATTGGAAAAATGCTCAAAAGTCGTGGAATCATGTTTGTGGTCGATGCCACGCAAGCCCTTGGTGGAATGCCGATTACCAGCGAAGAATTATCTTATATCGATGTTTTAACTTGTTCATCTTATAAGTGGATGCTTGGTCCTTACGGACATGCCTTTGCCTATTTTAGTAAAGAGGCTATTGAAAAAATTCATCACACCAATGGCAACTGGATTTTAAGTCCCAATTCAAAAGTGGTTTATAATCTTTTAGATTACACGACAGAGACACTACCTGGTGCGAGAAAGTATGATCGAGGACAAGCTTCAAATTTTTTAATTTCAGCTTGTCTTGAAGGTGCTCTGGATTTTTTCGACAAAGTTGGACTAAAGAATATTGAACAAAAAAATAAGCAGACACGAAACTTTTTCTTAGAAAATTATCCTAAGAAAAAATTTAATCTCGTAACCCCCCTTGAGCACATGGGCAATATTGTTTGCGTGAGATCAGCGGGTGGAGACTCTATTCAACTTGAGCATGAATTAAAATCTCAAAATGTCGACGTTTCAGTAAGGCAAGGAAACGTGCGAATTTCATTTCACATTTTTAATCACATCAATCAAGTTGAAAAACTAATTAAAGCTTTAGATAGCTAGTTGCTTTTTGAAATGAATAATTTAAATTTAGCTCAATTCTTAATATTTACTTTTTTAATGGTTTTAGATTTTAAATCAACTTCTGCAAAGAGTTTAGGTTTAGCGAAGAACTACAAATTTACCAATCCAACTGATTTAGTTTTTGATCGTTTAAATAATCTTTTCATTTCTGATTTAGGAGCTAATGTAATTTACAAAATTACACCAGAGGGAGAGTTGTTTTTAATTGCCGGAATAATTGGTAAAAGCGGCTCAGTTGATGGAAAATACAATGAAGCCCTTTTTAATAAACCAACAGGAATTGCTTTCGATTCGAAACAAAATTTATATGTATTGGATTCTGAAAACAGTGCTATAAGAAAAATTACCAAACAAGGAATTGTGACAACAATTTTAGGAAGTGTTAAAGAAAAAAATAGCACAACCAATGAATTAGAGATTCTTAACAGACCTTATGGCGGAATTATTTTTGACGAATTTGATAATATGTTTTTTTCAGATACGCACAATCACGTAATAAAAAGATTTAGTCCATCTGGAAATATTTCAATATTTGCAGGAATTATAGGTAAAAATGGTGATGGTAACGGGCCAACTTATTCAACTTATCTTCATTCACCTAATGGAATCGATTTAGATGAAAAAGGAAATTTCTATTTCGCAAATTATGGTGGAAATAATGTTAAAAAAATAGATTCAGGAAATATTTATAATTTAGCAGGAAAGTTTCTCGTAAGTGGTTATAAAAACGCAATAAATGAACAAGCAGAATTTGGACTTCCTGGAAGAGTTCGTTTCAACAAAGAAGATAAATCCGTCTTAGTTGCGGATCATGGCTTTCATATGATTAGAAAAATAAAAAATAATTATGAAGTTATTGATGTGGCAGGAAATTCCAAACTTAGTGGGTTTAAAAATGGTAAGAAGGAAGAAGCTTTATTTTGTGAACCTTCTGGAATGACGATAGATAAAATGCAAAATATAATAGTTGCAGATGTTAGAAATGGAATAATTAGAAAAATAGATCTAGAGGGAAATGTTTCGACATTGTATGGTGTAGAGCCTAAAAATTCACCATGTGAAAAAAATATTAAACAGTGACTCTTTTAGCCTAATTAGCTTTTTTAATTTTACCATAATCTTTTTTATCAGCATTTTTTCCAAATCCTTCTACTTTAAAAGTTGGTTTGGGATTTCTAAAAGGTAAAACGTTTTGAGGTTGGCAAGGATCAAAATCTTCTGGAAGTTCTTTGTTGATTTTTCCATTTACGATTAATTGCTTAACGTTTCTAGTGAAGGCTTCAAATAAATAGGGATCAATTTTTTTACCGACACTTTTATCCATGACTTGTAGTGCATCTTCAGTAGAGAGAACTTCATGATAAGAACGCTTGGTGGTTATGGCATCAAAAAAATCCGCAATCGCAGTAATTCGCGCTAATAGATGAATATTTTCTCCAGCTATTTTGTTGGGGTAACCTGTACCATTAAAATTCTCGTGGTGTTCATAAACAATTCTTTTTAAAATATTCAAATCGACTTCTTGGCAATTGATATGTTCAGGATTTTCTGAAAGTAAATCAAATCCATATTTAGGATGACTTTTAATCACATTGAATTCTTCATCAGATAATTTATCAGGCTTGTTAATGATATCTGTGGTGATTTTAATTTTTCCAATATCGTGGAGCATTCCACCTAATCCCGCAAGAACGATCTCTTCTTTACTGGCTTCCGGCTTAATGGCCTTAAAAAGAGTGATACAATACATAGACACATTGATCGAGTGATCATAAGTATAGAAATCGTGAAAACTTAATGAGGCAATGAGATTTTGCACTTGAGTGACATCATAATCTTTGATTACTTCAACCATACTTTCTACAGCCGTTTTACATTCTTGAATCGTTTCAGAAAGTATTTCAGTGGTGAATTCTTTATCTTTATCAAAAAGTTTATCTAGATAAATGATTGCCGAATTTTTTATGATTTCACCTTTTTCTACATCAGGCACATTGGTACAATAAATTAGACTTCGAAGATACTGGTCTCTTTGAATTTCAGAAACATAGAGTTGATGATATTTTTTTCTAAAAACTTTTAAATCTTCTTCAGAAAGAATCTGACCAACTGGAAAAATACGGACAAATTTTTCTCTTACTTCGCTTGATGAAGAGTTGACATAAAGATCATAGGTCATCGGCTGATCTAACATGATCAATTCAAAAGAAACGGAAAAGTAACTTTGATTTATTAGTACCATAACTTCTTTTCGGCTCATTTTTAAAAGATCGTAATTAATTTAAAGTTGACCAAATAGCTTTGAAATGGGGGATTTTCATTTTCATCAAGCTATTAGACTGTTAGGATAAGTTTATGAAAAAAGATCCCTATAAAGCATTAAGATTTAAAGACTTTCGCTTTTTTTTGATGACCAAGATTTTTTTAACTATGGCCTTGCAATTTCAATCTGTCATTGTAGGGTGGCATATCTATTCATTAACCAAAGACCCTTTATCTTTGGGGCTCATTGGTTTAGTTGAAATCATCCCCAATTTTTCAGTAACACTTTTTGCAGGTCATTTCGCTGACATTTATGATCGAAAGAGAATTGTTTTTAGTTGTTTGTTTGTTTTATTTTTATGTGGTCTAGGTCTATTTTTTGCGGCCACTAAGCTTGAATCAAACCAAGTCTTTGCGCTGTATGGAATTATCGCGATCAGTGGATTTGCCAGAGGGACAATTTCACCTTCGATGTTTTCAATTATGACCGAATGTGTACCGAAAGATTTTTATGTGAATTCCACATCGTGGCATTCAACACTTTGGCAAATTGCTTTCATGATTGGCGCTGGCTCATCTGGTTTTATGTTCGCTTATTTTTCATATCAAACTTATTTAGTAATTTCTTTTTTAGTTTTTTCCTCGATAGTCGCATTTTTATTTATTTCACCAAAACCCCATTTAACTGCCAAAGATCAAAAAGCTCCCATGCTTGAATCAATTAAAGAAGGGATTAAATTTGTTTTTTCAAATCAAGTGATTATTGGTGCCATCTCGCTTGATTTGTTTGCGGTCTTGTTTGGTGGAGCAGTAGCCTTACTTCCCATTTTTGCCAACGAAATATTAAAAGTAGGTCCTGAAGGTTTAGGCTTTTTAAAAGCAGCACCCAGTTTGGGTTCATTTATTATGGCCGGATTTTTAGTTTATTATCCCCCAGTTAAAAATACAGGGAAGAAATTATTATGGGCAGTATTTGGTTTTGGAATTTGTATGATCATATTTGCTCTTTCAAAAAGTTTTATTCTTTCTCTGATTGTTTTAGTCATTAGTGGAGCTTGTGATAACGTGTCGGTATTAGTTCGAGGGACAATCATGCAAAGTCTGATTCCTTTGGACATGAAAGGGAAAGTCTATTCGGTGAATTCCATTTTTATCGGCTCTTCAAATGAAATAGGGGCCTTTGAGTCCGGTGTAGCCGCAAGGCTTATGGGCGTGGTCCCTTCGGTGGTTTTTGGTGGCATAATGACACTTTTAGTTGTAACAATTACATCATTTAGGGCCCCAAAGCTTAAAAATCTAAACTTTTCAGACGAAATTCATCAATAATTTTGACTATTTTAAATCTTAAGATATAGTCCTCCGAGCTTGATTTCATGAGGGGGATCATCAATGAAAATTTCACAAAAATTACTATTAAAGCCTAGCCTAATTTTAACACTTTTCACTCTAGGTTTTACAGCATCTTGTTCTAAATCTAATCCATCTTTTGAGCTTAAAAAGCTTATTAAGGGCGATTATTTTAGTATGAGACAAGTTGGGGAAACTCAATACTTAGGAATGATTCAGCTTTCTGAAAAGCCATTGTTAACAGATATGGAGTTAAAAAATGGACAGTTGATTATTACTGAAGAACGTAAAGCGAAACTTTTAGAAGAGCAAGCAAGTGTTATCGCTAAACTTCAAGAAATTAATCCTGAAATAAAAATTATCGCTAAATACCGATTGGTTTTAAATGCCATTTCTTTTGTCGCAAGCTCTAAAGATGCAGATAAAATTTCTAAAGTTGATGGGGTTTTAAAAAGCGTTGAGAATTCAAACTTTGATAGACCAAAAACTTCAAGTCTAGAAAATCTTCAAAAGTTAACAACTAATTTAAATGATAAAAATTCAGTGGGCTTTATCGGAGCTGATAAATTACATAAATTAGGTATAACAGGAAAAGGAATGAAAGTTGGGATCATCGATACAGGAATTGATTATACTCATTCAATGCTTGGTGGACCTGGAAAAAAAGAAATTTATGAGTCTATAGATCCAAAAACAGCAAATGATTTTTTCCCGAATAAAAAAGTTGTTGGGGGAATGGATTTTGTTGGGTCAAATTACAAGCCAGGTTCGGAATCAATTGAACTTCAAACACCAGTGCGTGATATTAACCCAATTGATGAAGCAGAACACGGAACTCACGTAGGTGGAACTGTTTCAGGAATTGGAAACGGAATCAATTCATATTCAGGCGTTGCCCCTGAAGCGGATTTATACGCTTTAAAAGTTTTTGGTAAAGAAGGCGGAACAAGTGATATGGCAGTTATTCAAGCTCTAGAGTTTGCCGCTGATCCAAATGAAGATTTAAATATCGACGATAAATTAGATGTAGTGAATTTATCTTTAGGTGGTGGATACGGGAAACCAAAAATTCTTTACTCTGAAGCGGTAAAGAATTTAACAGAAGCAGGCGTCGTGGTTGTGGCTTCTGCAGGAAACAGTGGAGACAATCCTTATATCGTTGGCGCTCCTTCAACTTCTGATGAAGCGATTTCAGTAGCTGCTTCAATCGATGATATGGATCACAATATTATTAAAAAAGCAGTAGCTGTTTCTTTTAATGATCAAACTAAAAAAATTGAAGAACTCGTAGAAGGAAATGTTTCTGTTCCGGCTGCTGATAGTAAAGTTAGCGGAAATTTAGTTTACATTGGAAACGGAAAAGATCCGATTTCAAATGAATTAAAAATTGCTGTGAAAGGAAAGATTGCTTTGATGGATAGAGGAGCCATCTCTTTTGCTGAAAAATTTGTTGTGGCCGAATCGTTAGGTGTAACAGGTGTTGTTATGGCCAACAATCAAGATGCGGCACCAATTCCAATGGGCGGAGATAAAAAAGTTCCATTTCCAGCGGTGATGATTTCAAAAGCATTAGGTCTTGAAATCAAAGCTAAAATTTTAAAAAATGAAAATGTTGAATTTAATTTTTCTACAGAAGATGTTATCAAGCATGAGGAATTAATCGATCAAATTACAGACTTTTCTTCTAGAGGTCCAAGATCAATTGATTCTTTAATTAAACCTGAAATTGCTGGTCCTGGATACAATGTGATTTCAGCTCATGCGGGAACTGGTACAGAGTCTGTGCAATTTTCTGGAACATCTATGTCAGGTCCACATCTTGCGGGTGTTTTAACTTTATTAAAACAAGCGCATCCGAATTTATCTGTGGCAGAACTTAAAGCGATGACTTTAAATACAGCTAAAATTTTAATGAAAAATAATGTTCACATTCCAGTCTCTCTTCAAGGTGCAGGACGAGTTCAGGTTTTTGAAGCTGCAACGACAAAAGTTTTGGCAATGCCAGCGACTTTATCTTTAGGAGAAATTCCTTTGGCTTCTTCTAAAACAATTTTTAAAGAAGTGACTTTTAAAAACGGATCTAAAGAAGATGTGGTTTTTAGAACGAATGTCTTAAAAGGAAAAAACATCAATGTTTCTCTTCCAGCAAGCTTTAAAGTTAAGGCCGGATCAATGGCTAAAGTTAAGATTAGTTTCCAATTAAATAGAAAGTCAGCTGATCAAAACAATATTGAAGCAGACGGATTTGTTGAATTTATTTCTGCAACTAATCCTAAACTTTCACTTCCTTTCTTAGCTGTTTTAAACAAACTTTCTCATATTGAAACAAGCGAATTAATCACTCATACTGATACAGAAACTGATAAGTATGATTCAGAAGTGACAGTAACATTATCAAATAAAGGGAAAAACGCAGGAGATGCACTTCTATTTAACTTACTTGGAACTGATGAGAAGAAAGTGATTGTACCAAGATCAAATGCTGCTCTTGCAGAAAGATGTGATCTTGAAGCAGCTGGTGTTCGAATTGTGACGAAGCTTTCTGAAGGGAAAGAAGTTAAAATGTTACAATTTGGAATTAAGATGTATGACAATTTAACTATGTGGCAACCATGTGACATTGCTGTTCAGTTTGATAGCAATAACGATGGTGTGAGAGATTTTGAATTAATTGGTTTAAAGGCAAATTATATTCCTGGAATCAAATTTGGTGGAATTGCTTCTATTTTACTAGATGCTCCGAGAGCTAAAGAAATTAGAACCAATTTTGAATTAGATACTGTTAACAATGAAGAGAACTATATGGATGCTATTTTAGGTGCTGAAGAAATGAAGTTTTATGATCATTCATCTGTAGCTGTCATTCAAGTTGATTCAAAGTTGATTGCTGCTGATAAAAATGGTGATGTAAAAATTAAATTATCGATCACGAATTTTGAAAGAGATCTTGATGATGACTACTTAGCTGATCACGAAACAAAGTGGCAAAAAATTAGCTTAAAAGAAGAAGCTTACGCTTTCAGAGACATTCCAGAAGTTGTTACGGTAACTGAAGGAAGCGATGAAACTGTTTCTGTTCGTAGAGGATATGGAAATGAAAAGTTACTAGCTATATTTCCTCACAACGCTCAAGCAATGAATCGAGCAACGAAAGATAAGCAAACGAAAATTTTAAAAGATAGAATTTTGAAATAAAAAAAGGGAGGTCTAAGCCTCCCTTTTTTTTATTTAAAATCTTGTTTGAATTGATAGGTATTATTTAATTCCTCAAAGTTATCTTTAAAACGTTTGTTATGCTTCAGTCCATATTCTAGAAAGTTCAAGCCATCATTGTTCTTTATCGTTAAATCTATCTTGGCTTCTTTTAATAAAGGATAAGCCTCAAAACAATCATTTTTGTGAATGGCAAAAATTGAATTTACACCATCTTGGTTTTTTAAGTTAACATCAATTCCTTGTTTTATTAATTCTTTAATGACTGGCAGTTGACAATTTTTAACTGCAAGTGCAAGTGCTGAGTTGCCATCATATTTTAATACAAATTTCAAATTAGGACGATGCTTTAATAATGCTAGAACAATCTCACTACTTCTTTCGTCATAAAGTGCTTTTATCAGTGGTGTAGAAGCATAGTTATTCTGACTGTTTATTTGGGTTGGATTATTCTTTAAAAAAGTGTCTAGTGTTACAGGATCACCTTTTGATAAGAGAGAAAAGACGTATTGATCTTGACGGTAAATTTTATAAAATGGGTCAGCGATTATAAAACTAAATACGAGAAAAGCTATAAGGAAAAACAAAGTAAAGAAAGCCGTAAAGATTTTAGGAGTAGAATCAGTTTCTAATGCATTGATTGAGCTTCTAATAGCTATAAGAAAAACCAAAGAAAAAATAATTCTTAAGAAGTTACTAGGTTCAATGTAATTAAAAAGGTCCATCTTGGTATTTGATAAAAAGTATATTAACAGAAAGAGCGCTATAATCCCAATACCTAACTTGAAAAGATCTATTCTGTTTAGCTTTTTCTTAGAGATAAAAAAATCAATTCTTTTTCCTGAAAACAAAACTGAAGAGCTTCTTATAAGAAACCATATAAAAAAAATGACTGGAATTGATTTCAAGTAAAAAGAAAATTCATTTTTATAAAATAAGCAAAAGATTGAAATAACTAATGATTCAATAAAAAGCTCAGTTAAAGAAACATAAATTAAGACTCTTGGTTTTTTTAACAAAGAGAAATGATAAAGTAGAGAGGTATTAGGATTATCCTTCGTGTTGTTTTTTGCTTTATTTAGATTGATTTCATTTGGAAATAAATTAAGTATGGTTGAAAAAGCAAGCCATGTCATGGTAATTGTCAAGACGTTTTCATTAAGCATTTTACCAACTGGTGAAAGCAGTACTATTAAAAAAATAAGCAAAGTTAATAAAGCTAAAGTTAAGTGATACTTTCTTAATTTAAGAGAATATTTGAGAAGATGTAGATAATCTTTCATTTATTATCCTTAATATGAAAGGTTTTGTTAATTTCGTTGGGATTAATTTCTTCAGCATTTTTTTGATCTAAAAAGATAATTTTTTGACAATGAGCTTGTAGATCATCAACGATATTTGTTGCAAGTAGAATCGTTTTGTTGAATTCTTTGTTGTGTTGGGAAAGTAGATTGAAAAAATCTTCTCTAGTTTTAGGATCAAGAACGGCAGTTACTTCATCAATAATAATTAATGGAGCATTTGAAGATAAAGCACTTATTATTTGTACTTTCTTTTTTTCTCCGGTAGAAAGATCACCAATATTTTTTGAAGAATTAATTTTTAAAGTTTCGCAAAGTTGATTTTCCATTTCTTTTGAATGGTTTTCAAAAAAATAGGCATGATGATTAAAAAAATCAGAAATAACCATGTCGGGATTAATTTGAATATCATGAGATAAAAAGGCTATATTTGATATATAGTTTTTTTCTTTTGATGAAGTGAGCTCGTTAAATATTTTTATAGATCCATGATCAGGAAAGCGAAATCCAATGAGCATCTCCATTATGGTGGTTTTTCCACTTCCATTTTTTCCGAGAAGACCGACAAATTCTCCCTGAGAGAGTTGGAAGCTGATGTTTTCAAATACAGTTTTTTTATCAACATAAGAATACGAAATAGACGACACTTCAATAGCTTTGCTCATGATAAATCCTAGTAACTATTCTGGCTTTGGAAATAAAAGGATAACACGGTTTTGAATTAGGTTTTCTTTATAAGCTAAGGCGTTGGAATCTTATGTAGTTAGTCTGATATGGGTACAGAATCATTAGCAATAAATTTAGGCAATATAAGTATTTTGAAATAAAAAAAGGGAGGTCTAAGCCTCCCTTTTTTTTTGTTATTTTTTAAATAGTGTACAACCCGGTTTATGTAAATCAATTCTAAAATCCACAGTTAAACAACTATAGATGTTATAAGTCTGCTGGCCATAAGAAGCCTTCGTCTTAACATTGATTGATCCCGCTTCATCAACTTCGCAAGGATTGTTCATGGTACATTTTTTCCCTGACTCATTTCCAGTGTTGTTGATCCCAATAACTTTTCTCGTATTGGTTTCAATGATTGGAGATCCAGAAGTTCCACCGATCGTATCGCAACCTGTATCGCTGTATCTGATTGAATCATTCATCGTCCAGCCAGCTTCTTTTAAAATGAAAATGAAAGCGTCGATGTGGCATCTGTAACCGCGATCCCAGTAACCCGAAACGATATCAAGGGAAGTTCCAAGACTTGGGCGATTTGAATCAAGTAGGAAGCTGTCGATGTTTTTCTTTTGTAGATCTTGATAAGTTTCTTTTAATTGATAAAGGGCCACATCAGTTCCAGTCATTGTTCCGTATAAAATTTTTGTCGATGTCACGCCTTGAAGTTTGCGATCGCGATTATAAACATTCATCGTGCGATTTACATTTTTATTGTAAATCATTTGATTAGGTTCAATCATTCCCCCAAACATTCCACCAGTGCAGTGACCATTCGTCATGGCAATTGCATTTGCAGAATCAGGCATTCCAGAAAAACGGATAATAGCACCTGAACAATTTGATAATTTTACAATTCCATTAAAATCATAATTATCATCGAGTTCGATGTCGTTTTTAATTTCTGATAGGGCGTTAAAAGATCCGGTTGGTAGGGCGAATGCAGAAGCACTCATCATAATGAGAAATAGCGAAATCAATTTCATAAAATCATCCTTGATTAGAAAAATCCTTTTTTCTTAAAGAAAAGCATATCGAGAATGAATTTGGTTTGAGAAGAAAATTTTTAGAATGTTAAATGATGTTAGATAAAAAAAGGGCCCCACGCATGGGGCCCTGATGAAATTTGTTTAATACCTGATTACAATAGTGCGATTAAAGGAGCGATAAGTAGAGATACTACCGACATAACTTTAATTAAAATCGCCACACCTGGTCCAGATGTATCTTTGAAAGGGTCACCAACCATATCACCAACTACTGCTGATTTATGAGTGTCTGATCCTTTTAAGTGACCTGGAATTCCACCTTTCTCGATGAATTTTTTAGCGTTATCCCATGCTCCACCAGCGTTAGCCATGAATAATGACATTGTCGCACCAACTGCTAATGATCCAGCAAGAACACCAGCTAGAGTTGCAGGGCCCATTAAGAAACCGATTGCAACAGGAGCAACGATTGCGATTAATCCTGGAAGTAACATTTCTGATAGTGCTGCTTTAGTAGCGATATCAACGATTTTCTTTGGTTCTGGTTCAGCTTTTAATTCCATTAATCCTGGAATTTCTTTGAACTGTCTTCTGATTTCATCAACGATGGCACCAGCTGCACGTCCAACTGCAAGCATGGTTGTTGAACCAACTAAGAAAGGAAGAATTGATCCAATTAAAATACCGATTAAGATTTTTGGAGAAGTTAAAATTAATTCTAATGGAGCTAATCCATTGGCCACTCTTACGTGGTTTACTTCAAGGTTATAAGCAGAGAAAAGAGCAAGAACGGTTAGAATTGCAGAACCGATTGCAAAACCTTTTCCGATAGCTGCAGTTGTATTACCAACTGAATCTAGCTCATCTGTAATCGCTCGAACTTCTTTTCCAAGTCCACTCATTTCAGAAATACCACCAGCGTTGTCTGAAATTGGTCCGTAAGCATCAACAGTCATAACAACTGCTGTACCACCAAGCATCCCAACAGCAGAAAGAGCGATACCATATAGACCTAAAAATTTATCACCAAAGAAAGCGACAAGAGCAACGATTACCATTGGAATAGCAGTTGATTCCATCCCAACAGCAAGACCGTGAATTAAGTTTGTTCCAGCACCAGTTTTTGCAGCGTTTGCAATTTTTGAAACTGGAGTAGAAGAAGTATAGTAGTCAGTGATTAATCCGATGATTGCTCCACCAACAGCACCTAAAGCTAAAACCCAAGTTACGTTTTGAGATACACCTAACATGTTCATTACAACGTAAGAAACGATAGCTAGAATTACTGGAGGCATAATTAAAGCGCCACGAAGTAATTGAGCTGGATTCATATTTCTCATCATACGCGCTAAGAAAATAGAAACGATTGAAACTAATAATCCAAGTCCAGATAAAACGATTGGAAGACCAACCGCCATGTTTCTTACAACTTCAGGATTTGAGTTATCAACCATTAATTGAGGAAGTTGATCAGCACCTGAAGTGATGGCAATGGCCATAGCAGATACGATCGCTGCAACCATTGATTCATAAATGTCTGCACCCATACCAGCAACGTCACCAACGTTATCACCAACGTTATCAGCAATAACACCTGGGTTTCTTGGATCATCTTCAGGAATGTTTTCGATTACTTTTCCAGCGATGTCAGAACCAACGTCAGCTGCTTTTGTATAGATACCACCACCGATTCTTGCAAATAAGGCAATTGATGAAGCACCAACTGCAAACGCGTGCATGATTGGAGATAATACGTTTGAATCTTTATAAACAACATATAAAACGCCAAGACCAATTAATCCTAGTGCAGCAACAGATAATCCCATAACTGCTCCACCATCTAGAGCGGTTAATAAAGCATTTGCTTTCACACCAGTTCTAGCAGCTTCTGTTGTTCTTACGTTTGCGTAAGTTGCCGCTTTCATCCCAACGAATCCAGCAAGTAAAGATAAAATACATCCTGCTAAGAAAGCTAGAGCTGCGATTGAACCTAAAGCAAAGAACACGGCAATAAATACAACTACAGCGTAAACGCCAAGTGTAACATATTGACGAGCAAGATAAGCCATTGCACCTTCGCGAATGTATCCTGCGATTCTATTCATCGTTTCGTTTCCAGATGGAAGAGCAACGACTCTAAAATAAAAATAAGTCGCAATTAAAAGTCCTAACACACCGATGTAAATCGGAGAGTTAAGCCACATTGACCAATTAGCTGGCATCATTTTCAAACTCCTATATAAAGATTAATAAATGCTTAAATAAATCGAACCCTCAATCTACTTGATTTTATAGGATAAGTAAACGAAAAGACTCAGGAAATACCCTCTAAGATGGCCCTAATTAACTAATGTTTTTAAAGACTTAATTTGAGGTGTCAAAATTTTTTTCATCATGAAAGTTTCGCCTCGCTTTTAACAATTGCAGCAAACTCTCTGACATAATAGAAAAAATAATTGAGGAGTCCTTTATGAAATCCATTTTTTTTCTATCACTTTTATTTTTAGGAAATGCATTTGCCGCAGTTGAAGTGGATCTCATCAAAGAAAATACTCCCAAGTTTCAGACTCTCAATATTTCAAAAGAAAATAATTTATACTTTTTAAATTTCAGATCATTTGGAATGTATAATTCAAAAGGCCAGCAAATCGATTTTTCAAAACGCGACAACAATTACAAAATGATTCATAGAAATATTAAGATCCCAATCAAAATTGAAGTTGTCGATAAAACCAAAGTAGGAAACACAGTTCAGTTTTTAGGTTTTGGTGATGACGACGTGAAGACGGGAGATTTTAAAAATTTAAATAATCTTCGTCTTTCAGATTTGTTTACTTCTTATGAAGGAACATCTTCAAATATCGGTCTTACTTTTATTGGCGGTGGATACACAACGATGACAGCTTCTAATGGTGCGACCTTAAAAGAAGGAAACGGCAGCATTTTATTTATCGGCCCAACGGGAACACCAATCGGCGTGAACGCAGGAATTCATTACCGTGAATTCACTTTAAATATTTCAACCAATTTTAAAGCAGCAAAAGTGGAATACACTTCTACTCATTATGTTGATGGCAAAAAATTTGGTCCAACTGAAGAACTTTCAAGAGTTGAATCAATGGATGAACTTTTGTTGCTTGAGTTAACTAATTCTTAATTGATAAATCATTCAATAAAAAACCCCTCATGTAAGAGGGGTTTTCAAGGTTCTAAAATCCAATAACGGCCTAACAAACCGTGTTTTGGGGATAATGTATATTAACATAAATATTAAAAGTTTCAAGCCGAGAGCTTCCTTATTAGTTTCTTGAATTGGAGGTGCCAAATTGGTACCTCCAAATATATTTGTTGAGCATTTGAATTACTTATAAAAAAATAAAAGATATATTAAGAAATATGTTTTTTATCATTTTAAATGCTCCAATGCTTTTTTGTAACTATTTATAACATTTTCAGCATTCTCTATTTGAAAAGTACAATTAAGATGAGGTTTACTTCCATTGATAATTGATACGACAGAGCTATTTTTAAAGTAAAAATCGTCACATTTTCTAAGATATGTATTTAGAGTTATATAATTAATTTTCCTTTCAATGTACCACCATTCGCCTCGTCTATAATCACTAATTGCGTTTAAACAAGTTCCAGAATTTACTACATCATTCTCTGCAATTACAACCTCATTAATTAAATTTTCAGTACAAACTTTAAGCCAAAACTGTTTAGCTCTTGCGTACTGTCTCATTGCCATTCTTTCGTTGTAATCAAGACCTGTTCGATTAATCCAAATGTCTACATCATCTCTGATTCCATTTTTATTCGAATCAATTCCCAATACTGTTTTATTGTTCTCGTAAGAATCAGGCATTGCAGGTTCAACTTCACCATCGAAAATTGGATTAGGATTTAGATCTGCTTTCTTGGCCTTGATTGCAGGATTCATTAAGGTTGAATACTGGCTACATGAAATGAAAGTTAAAATAAAAATCATAGATAAAAAATTTATTATTCTATTCATCTTAAATTTCTTCAAAGGAAAATTCTGATTTAACTTTTCTCTATTGATCTCTTTTTTGAATGTAAGCTTCATAGGTTGTCCTAGGAAAAGAAGAACTTTTCTGAATTTTGATAGAGAGTATCGAGGGTGTTGTCGAGCGGGATGTTTTTTAGTTCGGCAATTTTTTCGGCGATGAATGGGAGAAAATGGGGCGCGTTTTCGGTGCCACGATAAGGTTCAGGAGTGAGGAAAGGGGCATCGGTTTCAATCAAAACTCTTTCGATTGGCGTAATATTTAAAGCATCGCGAACATTCTGGGCATTTTTAAAAGTGATGATGCCATTAAAGCCCAGATAAAAATTATTTTTGATGGCAAATTCGGCCAGTTCAATACTTGAAGTAAAACTGTGAATCACCAGAGAATTTTTGTGCTTTGAAAAATTTTTTAGAATGTCCATGGTATCAGCTTCAGCGTCGCGAGAATGCACAATCACCGGTAACTGAAAATCAAGGGCCAGTTGCAATTGAGCTTCAAAGGCCTTGATTTGTTCTTCACGAGTTGAATATTTGTAATAGTAATCAAGGCCAATTTCACCTACGGCCACGATTTTTTTATTTTTGGCATCTTTTAAGTGAGATCGAATAACGGAATCAAGCATTTGATCGTAATCTTTAGCATCATGAGGATGCACGCCTTGAGTGCAAAAAATTTGAGGATATTTATTGGCTAAATCCATCACCACATCGAGATTGTCTCTCGATGTAGCAATGGTAATCATTTTTTCGATATTGTGTTTTTTGGATAATTCTAAAACTTCGTCATGAGATAATTTTTTAAGCATATCGAGATGAAAATGGGTCTCGATAATTTTTTTATAAACTGGAATCTCTCGTCTTTTACTCATGATCTCGTTCTTTTAGTTACTTCTTTTAATGATCTCATCTAAGATCACGCTAAGTTGATCAATCGGAAGCACGCCTTCAATTTTTACTCCATTGATTAAATAAGTTGGAGTGGAGCGAATATTAAAAGGATTAGCCGCGTTGATTAAGGCTAAAACTTTTTCTTTCGAAGCTGGATCAGTCACACATTTTTCTAGGCGATTAGCCTTGATAAATTCATCTAGAAAACCATCGCGAATGTTGTCTTGATTTTTAAATATTGTATTATGCACTTGTAAAAAATCATTGGAAGGCATACAAGTCGAAATATAAGCGGCCTTACATGCATTGGTGTGTAAAGCATTTTGCATATTCGGATTACACTGATTATCAAGCGGATAAAAATAATATTGAATATCAATTTTTCCTGCATATTTTGTAATGATGGTTTCCATTTGCTCAGAAAGTGCTCGGCATGCAGGACATTCAAAATCAGAAAAGATAGCGATTTTTATCGGAGCATTTGGCATATGAGCCAATTTATAGATTGAAGGAAATTGAGGCATTCCTAAATTAGGCAGAGAATAATATTGTTTAATCAAATCATTTGAAATGGCATTGGTCTTAGATTCTCTATCGACAATATTTGATCTCATAAGAAGTCCAGAAAGAACAAACACTAAACCAAAGCTCGCCAGAAATCCTAAATTAGGTTTATAGCTTTCTGACTGCTTATAAAAAAGAAACAGGGTTAATCCTGAAGCGATATAGTAAAGGGTGCAAAATGGACAAAGACCTTTTAAATAAAAAAGAGAATAGAAGAAAAGTAAAACGCAACCAACGAAATTGACAATTAAAACAAAGTAAATTGTTTTTTCATATTCTTCGCTTTTAAAAATTAATCCAAGTAATGTTAAGACTCCAATAATGGCACCAAATAATGAAATTGGGACTTGGAAAATTGTCGACCAAGAAGAATGAGTGGTTTTATCACAGTTAAAAAAACTATTGATGTTGCATAAACTTCCAGCTTCAAGTCCACTTGGATACTTCACTTTAAAAAAATGATCGGTTAGATAAAGGGAAAAACCTAACATTAGGGCAGCGAAAACTACCAGCATGATGGTGTTATTTATTTGATTTTCACTGTAAATTGATTTGCTCTTCATATTTACTCCAAAGGGAAAAAAAGATTATAGTTTCTATCTTTTGTTTTATTTCTTCTATAGCTATGAAATTCTAAGTTTGAAAAAGTGCAAATATTCGTATCAGTGCACTTTAAATTTTTAAGTTTCGCTTGATCCATCACTTCTTTTGTTAAATCAAAATAAATTTTCCCGTTTGATTCAAAGAAATTTTTTGATTGAGGAAATTCCTTTTTAAATTCCTCTTGAACTTCGTAATGATCCAAATGAATATGGGGACCGATAATGATTTCTTTTGGATCAATAAAATCAAGTTTAGAATCAAATAAAATTCTATCGCGAATTCCTTTCCAGCCGGCGTGAATGATCGCATGGCCTTTTGATCCAAGCACGATAATCGGCAAGCAGTCAGCGGTAAAAATGCATTTCACTTTCGAATCATTTCCCACTATTCCATCTGCCTCTATCAATTGATCAGGTTCAATTGAATCTGATGAAATGATAATAGGTGAATGAATTTGCTTCACTGATATAAATTCAATTTCAGGTCTTTGATTAAAGACTCGATAAATCCCTTGAGTAGTTTTTAATTCGAAAATAGGTTTAAGCATATTTTTAATTTGATAGTTCTAAAACATCTTTGAATATTTTAGGGGGAGGAACTTCAAAACGCAATTGTTCCTTTGTGATCGGATGAATTAAGCCTAAAATTTTTGCGTGTAAAAAAGGATGTGGATAATCTTTTATGCTTTCAGCAATTGATTGCGGCATGCGTTTAAGATGTTCGCTGGGATTTCCATAGAGTGGATCAAGCAATAATGGATGTTTTAAAATGTCCGCGGCATGGACTCTAATTTGGTGAGTACGTCCGGTTTCTAATTTAAATTCGATATGTGTGTGCGTCTGATATTCCTTTAAAACTGTATAGTAGGTGATCGCCTTTTTCCCTTGACTCACATTGGCCTTCATTTTTAAGCGATTGTGTGGATCTCTGCCTATAGTCGATTCTATTTTTCCAGAACTCTGAGGAAGTTTACCCATTATAAAAGCTTCATATTTTCTTTCGATATTGTGAGTTGAAAATAAAAGCACCAGTCCTTCATGGCATTTTTGATTTTTAGCAATCACCATCACACCTGAGGTTCCTTTATCTAAGCGATGAACGATGCCAGGTCTTTTTTGATCACCGACACCTTGGATGTCTTTGCAGTGATGTAAAATGGCATTGACCAAAGTTCCAGTATAGTTTCCAGGCGCTGGGTGAGTGACCATGCCCGCAGGTTTATTGACAAAAACTAAATGTTCATCTTCATAGAGAATTTCAAGTGGAATATTTTCCGGCAGTGCTGTTGAGGGAAGTGGCGGAGGAATCAAAATCGTGATCTCGCTTCCTACGGCTGGAACTTTCTTTAATTCCAGTTTGAGTCCAGGATTTTTATCACCAGGAATAATTTGATCTTTTTCAAAAAGATTTTTTAAAAAGTTACGAGAAAATTGGGGAAGTTTGTCTTGTAAAAGATGATCGAGACGACTGAAATTTTCTTTGTCTGAAGGACTAATGGTAATTTGAATTTCTTCATCAAATTCTATTTCGTTCTGATCATTCATTAAGCTTTTAATTTTTTCATTCTGGCAACGTAAGAGTTGGCCACCAAATCAGGAGTCAATTTTAAGCATTTAGCATATTGAAAAACAAAGCCTCTCACGTAAACAGGAGCTGGAAGCTTAGAAAAATCTTCAGATTCAATATTTAATAAATGTCCTTTAGAAACTTTAGTCATGTCGGCCAAGCGTTCGATGTCCACATTTTTGTATTCGCGAATTTTTCTTAAAAATTCTCCAGAAAATTCTGTTGAATCTTCTATCTCTTTTTCAAATTCTAAATTTTGAACGAAGTCTAATGAAAATCTTTTTTGAGTTACTAGTTTTGAAACGTTCACACTTTGAGCGCCAGTACTTGCTGTCGCTGTCGAATTGTAAGCCATTTCTTGATTTGGTTTTAAAGTAAACTCTTCACGTGGAGTTTGAACTCCTGAAGAAAAATGTGGTCTTTCCATTTTGATTGGCTCAACTCGGTCGGAAAGTTGGTTGTAGCTATTTAAAGTAAAGTCACGATTGATCCCTCGAGCTTCATCGTATCTTTTTCTTTTTTGAGGATCAGAGAGAATAGAATAAGCTTCTTCGACGAGGTCTAAAATATTTCGACATTCTTCTGGACTCATCAATGAATATAGAGCTAATGAGTCGTTAGAATAAGCTAATTTAGCTCGTTGATAATTGTGATAAATATCTTCAGCTTTGGCATTAGAGGAAACTTCAAGAACTTCATAATAGTTTTTTAAATCGCTCACTAACAAATCCCCATTAATGAATGTTTAATAATCGATGAATAATTCGATCAAAGTTATTAACTAAAGTTGAATTGGGAAATTCCATTAACAATGGTTTACGTTTTTTCACGCTTTGCCAAACAGTGGCATCGTAATCAAGGTAACCAATGTAATCCAAATTAATTCCAAAATATTTTTTAGAAATAAGTTTCATGGAAAATCCAATGTCGATATCTGCTTGAGTTCTCACTTGATTAATGATCAGCTTTGGATTTAAGCGATTGATCTCTGACTTTAATTTTTGTCCAATGGAAGGATTGATATCAATCACTCTTTGAATCAAATCAGCTGGAGTTGAATTTTGAGAAATTTTAGCATTCATCGCTTGATCGATGATTGGTCCGATTTCTAAAAGTTCTTCGGCCATTTTAAGTTTTCGAAGATAAACTGACTTGATAAAACGATAAGAGTTTTCAATCGAAGTAGGTTCAGGAAGAGTCGTGATAATTCCCTGATCTGCCGAAATAAAAAAATCGATCGTATTAAAAGTTGTTCCCGCACCAAGATCGAGTAAAACATAATCAACTTGAAGTTCAGATAATTGTCCAAGCAATTTTGCTTTGTGCATTTGTTTTAAGTTAGCAATCCCTAAATCATCTTGAGCACCTGAAATCACAAATAAATTATTGATAGCAGTTGGTGTAAGTAATTCATTTAGTGATCTGACTTTTTTTGTTAAATAGTCAGATAAAGTTTTTTCAGGAATAGGCACACCAAGACAAGTGTGAAGATTGGCACCACCAAGATCGAGATCTATCGCTACAACTTTGTGACCCATTAAGGCTAAGCAGATTGATAAATTAGCCGTGACGAGACTTTTTCCAACGCCACCTTTCCCTCCGCCTATTGCCCAAATTTTAGGTCCACTAGAATTTTGGAAATTTTTTTGAAATTCATTATTTAAATTTGTTTGTTCACCTAATAGAGACACTTTAATCCATCCTAAATTTGTGTTTTTTCGGTCTGAAAAAATTACATTAACCTAGATATTATAGGGAGTTTTTTTATCGAATGTAACTAAAAAAGAGCAAAGTATTTGAATATATTAAGTTTGTAAATAATGCACAGAGATTTACAAGAGCGAGAGACTCGGCTAGTCTAGACTTAATTATAGGTACTTGGATAACTTAGTTGAGTTCATTAGTTGGTTTTAATTAACAATGGAGAGCCTAAAATGAATCATGTATTAGCTCATTTAAAAATTTCTACCGGTCTGCGATTAAGATCAGACCTACATATTTTAAGAAAAGTTTGGCATATGAGTACAGGCCTTTTGGGTCTTGTGGTCTTCTATCGAACTGGCTCAAACGTTGAATTGTTTGCTTTTTTACTTCTTGCACTTTCTACTATGGCGTTTGTTTTTGAATATCTTCGATTGAATTATGATTTCATTAATCAAAAGACGATTCATTTAATGAAACCAATCATGAGAGAGTCTGAGAGAAATGGAATTTCTGGCTTACCATTTTACGCATTAGGTGTTTCGCTTTCACTTTTTTTCTATCAGCCAAAAATTGCTATTATTTCAATTTTGTTTTTAATTTTTGCTGATCCAATCGCTTCATTCTTTGGAATTCTTTATGGTAAGGATAAAATTTTACCAAATAAATCACTTCAAGGAACCATTGCTGCTTTTACAGTTTGTTATTTAGTGACTTTTGTTTTTGGAATCATCCATACTGGTTCGAGCATGAATCTTTTAGTTTTCTCAATTTTCGGTGGAGCAATTGGAGCGCTTTCGGAATTATGTTCGCAGTTCGTTGACGATAATCTTTGTATACCTGTTCTATCTGGATTAGGCTTAACAATCGCTCATTATTTTTTACCATTATTTTAATTTTAACTAGAGAGTTTTCTGCTAAGTTCATCTTCGATATGTTCAAAATCTTTAATTGCATTTTCTATAGATTTTGATTCAAAGGGACTTCGATTTTCATTTAATAATGAATCAAGAATATTGACTCTTTCAGCTAGGTGCTGGCTTTCAAGCATAATTAATTTTAACTTTAAATCCGTGACCAAAAACAAACTGATATGGTTGATAATGGTTTGCGGGTGATTGATTTCTTTTAAAAAAATATTGCGATCTTCTATGTTGGATATATTTTTTACGACCCATTCCTCAAACATTTCATGAAGTCTCAAAAGGGCATTATCATTTATAAAGCGAGTGTCTTTGAAATCTTCATAGGCAATAAATTCATAAACAGGATAGGGAATCTGTTGCACCATTTGCGAGAGCTTGATTCGCTTCACCCCTCTAACAACGGCCATAAATCGGCCATCTTCTTTTTCAGTTAAGCTATGAACGATTCCTTGGGTGGCAATCCCTTTGGTCTCATTGGTTAAGGTGATCAAAGCAATAGGGGAATTTTCCTCATAAGACTGCTTTATTAAGCGTTTACTTGGCTCATCGCTTAGGGAAAGGGGGATAATGGTGTGAGGATAAAATACATTATCAAACAAATAGAGAGTCGGGATCACAGGTTTTTTTCCCATGATAGATTATAGCTTGAATTGCCCTTTGAAATTCGCCAAATAAGATATTAAGATGTTAGCATATTTGTTCGATTAATGATTATGAGAAAAATGCCAATACTTTGAGGACATCAATGATTTATAAGTTAAGTCCTACATTCATACATAAAATTTGGGGTGGAACAAAACTCGCTCGTTTAAAAAATCATCAAGTGAAGAGTGGCGCTGAACCTCTTGGAGAAACGTGGGAGGTTTCCACTCATGTTGAAGGGCCATCATTTATTGAATCAAAAACTTTAGAGTCTGTGGTAGGAAAATTAAATTATTTAATTAAATTTATAGATACTTCGGATGATTTATCTATCCAGGTTCACCCTGATAATGAATACGCAAGAAAACATGAAAATCAAAATGGGAAAACGGAATGCTGGCTTATTTTAGAAGCCGGTGAAGATGCTGGAGTTTATTTGGGATTAAAACCTCAAGTCACTGCCGATGAATTAAAATATGGAATTGATCATAAGTTAAAAGTGAATGAATATTTAAACTTCATAAAAGTTTCCCCAGGCGATTTCTTTTGGGTGCCCGCAGGAACCATTCATGCCATTTCTAAAAATGTGACAATGCTTGAAATCCAGCAAAACTCAGGAGTCACTTATCGTTTCTGGGATTGGAATCGATTAGATTCAAAAGGCAAAGAGAGAGAACTTCATATTAAGCAATCATTTGATGTTTTAAATGCTTCTCCTGAGGGGAATTTAGTAAGTCAACTCCATCGTGCGAAGGATTTATTTAAGGCCGAAAACTCCATCACGAAATTAGCTGAACATGAAAACTTTAAAGCTTGGTTCTATGGCAATCATACCAATATAGAAATCAGTTTAAATCATAATGAAACTTGTTCGCTTGTAAATTTATTTGAAACAATTGTGATTAATGAACAAGTGATCGCTCCTTTTCAATCATTACATATTGTTGATGAATTGAAGCTTAAAATTACATCCCAGAAAAAAAGCAGTTTTATAATTGTAAAATAAAAAAGCCTTGCTCAAATTGGGGGGGGAGAGCAAGGCTTGATTGACTGTCAGTTTGACAGGCTTATTTGTTTTGACAAGTTAAAGGGTAAATCACTTCGTGACCAGTTTTCGCTTTGATAATGATATAATCATTACTGTCATTGAATTGATTTAAGTTTTCTATATGAATTGTATGCTTGTGATTATCTAAATCTAAAATTTTTGTTACGCCACTTGGAACATTTTTATTTCTAGAATCAATAGAAGCAATCACTCTTTGAGGAGATTGTTCCCATTCTTTATAGAATGTAACTTTATTGTCTTTGATTTCAAAAATTTTATTCAATCGCGGAGTATGACAAACCACACTTGAAAAAGCATTAGTACTTACTATTAAGGTGATTAAAGTTAATAAAGTTTTCATATAAACCTCACTTTCGTTTCTATGTTTATTAAAGCAAGGGGGATGCCAAAGTGAATGGCTTTAGAAACTAGTAGTTAGAAGATTGAGAGTGTGAATAAAATAGTCAGGTATGTGTTAAGCTGTATGAAATTTAGACAGAACATCGTCTCTTTATCAAATTTGTGTAAGCATTTAAAAATCCATTGGTACATATTTAGAGTTCAAATATCCACATACTTGCATAATCTTAAGCTTAAAATAGCTCATATTTCGATATCCATAGGCCTT
>Ga0172367_10000136_pt1 | contig 110113 bp, 106 predicted proteins | sample Lak10m_FD_114542 | JGI IMG/M metagenome (GOLD analysis project Ga0172367, IMG submission 114542) | Freshwater microbial communities from Kabuno Bay, South-Kivu, Congo - kab_022012_10m | ecosystem: Environmental > Aquatic > Freshwater > Lake | place: Democratic Republic of the Congo... | reverse complement strand
GTGAATTTTTTTCCTCGATTTCAATGAAGAGTTTTTCTCCTGGAGAAATATTTGACTCCCCACGAATGTTTCTAATCACGTAAAGGGTTTGTTTAAACTCTTCCATCAGAGCAAGGGCGTTGTTGTCAAAAAATGTCCATGATGGGAATTGGGTTAGCCCACACATCGACTGATTAAAAGTGGCTTTAAGCTCTTTGGAAAGGGGATGCTCAGGAAAATAAACTTTATTGACTAATTCTTTAAGTATTGAAAAAAGCTCTTCGGTGATAAAGGGGGCTATAGGGTGAAGCAATTGGATAAAACTTGTTAAAGTGTAGAGTAAAATCCATTTTTTTGTAGAAACCTGTTCATGAGAACCAATCTTTCCATAGAGAAAGGGTTTAGAAATCTCTAAATAGTAGGCACAATAATCGTCCCAAAAAAAGGATTGCAAGGTGTTGTGAAGAAAGGAAAAATTACACTGCTCAATACAGTTATGAGTTTCTTTAATGACTGTGGTTAATTTTGAAAGGATGAAGCGATCTTCAACTCCAAAATGTTCTTCAGAAAGGGATGCTGAAAGATCTGGAAAAATATTTTGAACCACAAAAGAGGTGGCGTTCCATACTTTATTGGCAAAATTTTTCCCTTCCTCAAATTTTCTAAAATCCAAGTCTATTTGCTTTGCTGTGGTTACCGATGAGCAGAGGGCAAGACGCAGTGCATCGGTTCCAAATTCATCAATGATGTCGATAGGGTCAATGACATTACCTTTAGATTTGGACATTTTCTCCCATTTATAGGAGACATCTTTAGGGATTTTCTCTCCCTTTTCATAACCGATCCACTCCTGCTTTGAAAGGTAGGTAAGGCCCTTGTCCCCTTGTCTAAAATAGGATTTTGCAAAAATAAGACCGTGTAAAAAGACCTTTTTGAAGGGAACTTTATTTAAGGCATACTCACCCATTAAAATCATCCTTGCCACCCAAAAAAAGAGGATGTCATGACCTGTGACTAAAATCGATGTAGGGTAAAATTTTTGTATATCGGGGGTCTTTTCTGGCCACCCTAAACAAGTAAGGGGCCATAGGGCAGAGGAGAACCATGTATCTAACACATCCTCTTCTTGAATGTACCGAGAAGGCTCTTTAATCACCTCTTCAGGGATCCCTTCACCACTATAGCAAAGGATGTTTGATTCATCTTCTTTATCATACCAAATCGGGATCCGATGTCCCCACCATAGTTGCCTAGAAATACACCAATTACGGATATTTTCAATCCAATGCCTATAGGTTTTTTCCCATTCCTTTGGAATCAACTCCACTTTTTCATCAAAAACTGCAGAAAGGAGCTTTTCTTTAAAAGGCTCCATATTTAAAAACCATTGTTTTGAAAGAAAGGGTTCAACAACAGATTTGGAGCGATACGAAAGACCTACTCTATGGGTGTGGGGCTCAATTTTAACTAATAAATGCAGCTGCCTCATTTTTTCAACTACAGCTAGACGGCAATTGATCATCGAAAGACCTTTAAACACTCCTCCGTGTTCATTGATTGTTCCATCGCTGTTCATGATATTAATCATCTCTAAGTGATGGCGCTCTCCAATTTCGTAATCATTAAAATCATGTGCAGGGGTAATTTTAACAGCCCCTGTTCCAAACTCTTTATCGACATAAGAATCAGCAATGATGGGAATGAGTCGATCTGAAAGGGGGAGTTTTATTTTTTTTCCAATGAGATGGAGGTATCTTTCATCGCTTCCATTTACAGCCACAGCTGTATCTCCAAGCATGGTTTCTGGACGAGATGTTGCAATGACAATAGATTCTTCAGATTCAAAAATTGGATAAGAAAAGTACCATAGATGAGAATGGACCTCTTCATGCTCAACTTCATCATCGGCAATGGCTGTTTGAAGGTGAGTGTCCCAATTGACTAAATAAAACCCTCTGTAGATAAGCCCCTCATCAAAAAGTCTTTTAAAAACAGTTCTTACGGCCTTATTTGCTTTTTCATCAAGGGTAAAAAGTTCTTTAGACCAGTTTGCTGAACTGCCTAACCTTTTGATTTGAGATGTGATTTTTTCTTTGTGAAGATCCTTCCACTCAACAATGTGCTTGATAAATTCATCTCTTTCAAACTCTAAACGCCTTTTTCCTGTTTCTTTAAGGAGTTTTTTTTCTACAACAGATTGAGTGGCAATCCCCGCATGATCGGTTCCTGGAATCCACGCCACTTCATACCCGTTCATCCGATGAAAGCGCACTAAAAGATCTTGGATGGTGGTTACAAGTGCATGACCCATATGTAAAGCCCCTGTCACATTTGGTGGGGGCATGATGATACAAAATGGGGGCTTTTTAGAAAGGGGATCAAAGGTGTAGTCAAAATGAACGTTTTTTTCTGTTTCTTTGGGTTGATAAGGGTGTTTTAAAAGATCTTTTTTAGACATACACTTAGGATCTCCACGGAGATGATGAAAGGGTTTTGTGAATATAGTATTCAGCTTTAGCTGTTTTTCCTAGGCAAGTATAGTAAATGAAGAGGTTTTTGTAGAGGGTAATCTTTTCAAAAGGGAGAGCCTCAAGAGTAAATTCCTTATTGATGCTAATTTTTCCCTGAATAAAGAGGGGACAGAGGGCTGAAAGAGGGGGGTAAGGGGTTTTTGGACAAGAGGAAAAATGATCTAAGGCGGCGTTTTCTCCTAAAGTAAGGGCAAGAAAACAGCCGTAGAGGAAAAAAAAGGGAGAGGAGGGTTGAGGGGGGGTGAAATGCTCAAAGAATTTTTTCAGGAAAGTGGTATTTTCAGTAACTACAGCAAGTTCCACTTTATAGATTTCTACAAGAGCCTTTACCTCCTTGGAAAAGGGTTTTCTCTCAAGCTCAGTGATGATGTGATGAATGGAGTAATCCTTTCGAATAATTCCTTGTTCAATTTTTAAAAATAGGGGCCAAAGATGCTTTTCTGATGTCTGAGGAGAAAGCTCTTTTAATAATTTTCCTGCTGAGTGAAATTTTTTCTCTTTTTTTCCTAAGTAAATTAACGAAAAGATGATTTGGTCTTTAAATAGAGAAAATTCTTCGTCACAAAAAAGCTCCTTAAGATAGGCCTCTCTTTCTAAGTGAAAGCTTAAGGAGATAATCATTTCTTTATAAAGGCTCGGAAGATGTTTTTTAGAGGCTTTTGAAGTTAGAAAAAATAACGTTTCATGAGAAAGGGGAAGGCCAAGGATTAAATTATGGGTCTCTTTAAAATCAAGGAGGGAGGTTTTGTGTTGCAGAATTAAAAGAGAAAAAAGGTAGACCCCCTGCCTTCCATGGGGGTTAAAGGCACATTCATGGAGTCTAAAATGAATTTGTTTATGGATAAGATGAATCATAGGATGAGAGCTGTACCTGTGAAGAGCTAGCTCTAAACACTTCCCTTCTTCAATTAAATCCTTTTTCTCTTTGTATACAAGGGATTTTCCAAGAAGGGCAAGGGGGGCTGTAGCAATGTTTTGAAGCCCATCAAAAATGGCAATAGCCTTTTCAAAAAGAGACTGTTTTGTTAAATGCCACCGCTTTTGCTTGGCTAAATAAATGGTTGCAACCCCACTTCTAAAGAGGGCTTCATGGGCCTCTTTTTGCCCTTTAAATGCTAAAGCAATTCTTGAATACTCATCAATAGACTCTTTATAGTGTTTAGACGAAAAAAAGGAATCTGGGATAGCAAGACAACCGGCAGTTTTTTTACTTGATGTAACAAAGATATCGATGTGCTCTATAGAAAAGTCCATGTCCTCACAAGAAAACCCAACTAGGGAACCAACAATGGGGAGAAAGTCATGATAAGAAAAAATAAGCTCATCATTGATAAAGAAAGAAATGTGTTGATCTTGACGCTCGATAGATATGTGAGAGGGAAACTCCTCTTTAATAAAAATCTCAGGTTTTTCAAAGAGAATTACTTTTGAGCGTTTTAATAAAATTCCAGGGTGATCTAATGAACCAATGTGAAGGCTGTAGCCATCTTCAAGATCCTCTCTATCCTCTTTATCAGGAATATTAAAACAAAAATTCACCCCGGCAGAATGTCTTTTTAAGGAGACAAGGCAGGAAATTTTATTATTGCTTGGGACCTTTTCTTTAGCAATCAATAAGTATTTCCATGAAAGGGAGGTGTGACCAAACCCAAAGGAGGATAAGTTAGAAGAAAGGATGTTTTCTTGAATTTCCCAGTCCTCACTATCGTTAAGGTTTAGGGTCTTTTTATGAATCCATGAAGGATTTCCTATTTGATACCCCTCTATTGCCGCTAACAGATCATTGACACTTTGAAACCGCTTTTCTGGATTATCATCTAAACATTTTTTAACAATGTCACTTAACTCCTCAGAAATATTTCTAAAGGGGGCGGCACTTAAAAGATCTAAAGGCCTTTTATCCCGTTTGGATTTTTTATATTCCTCCATCGTCCTTCTGTGAAAGGGCATCCTTAAAGTGAGAAGTTGATACAAAATCACCCCCAATGAATAAATTTCTGTCGGAATGGTTGCCTTTTGACCTTTAAGTCTTTCTGGGGGTAGATAAGGGAGGGTGCCAAAAACTTTTCCAGGTCTTGTAAGGTTTTTATTGATAGAAAAGGATAAAATGGAGGGGATGGGTCCAGTTTCATCATCATCGATATGGGTGGATAAGCCCCAATCGACAATGTAAACCTGCCCATAGTTTCCAACAAGGAGATTTTCAGGTTTTAAATCCCTATGAAGATACCCTTTTGTGTGGCAGTAGGAAATTCCATGGCACACATTTTGAAAAATTCTTAATAAAGCCCCTATAGACCATGTATTGGAGCCATTTTTTTCATCATGAAGACTTTCACGTAAAATCTGTTTTAACGTTTTGCCTTCAACAAAAGGCATTGTGTAGTATAACTCGTCATTTTCTTGATGAATTGCGTAGACAGGGATAATAGATGGATGAAAAAAACTGGAGGTGATCTTTACCTCTTTAGAAAAGCGGTCTTTGATAATTTGATGGTGAACTAAATCTTTACGAGCCCTTTTGATCACAATGTTTCGGTTAAGAAGGGGGTCTTTAGCTAAGTAGGTTTCCCCCATCCCCCCCTTGGCAATAAGGTGCAAAACCTCATAATTTCCAATCTTTGATGGGATTATTTCGTCATTTTTAATGATTTCTTCATGTGAACTCATAGTTTTAGACTATACAATAAAGGGGATAAAAAAATGAATAAATAATCATTGCAGGGAAATATCCCCTTTTTTTATGATAGAGCGATGAAAAAGAAATCTTTACTTACTGGGGATAGACCTACAGGTCCTTTACATATTGGTCACTACGCAGGGTCATTAAAAAATCGTGTGGCTATGCAATCAAGTCATGAAACCTATATTATGGTAGCTGATGCCCAAGCTCTTACCGACAATTTTGATAATGTAGAGAAGGTAACCCAAAATGTCTATGAGGTTGTTGCTGACTATTTAGCTGTGGGGATTGATCCAGAAGAGGCAAGTATTTTTTTGCAATCGGCAATTTCTCCCTTACCAGAAATCACCCAATACCTATTAAACCTTGTTTCTATCAATAGGATAGGGCATAACCCCACAGTCAAAGCTGAGACAAAGCAAAAAGGGTATGAAGAATCAGTCCCTGCAGGGTTTTATCTTTACCCTATTTACCAAGTTGCAGATATTATTGCCTTTGATGCAGAGCTTGTCCCAGTTGGAAGGGATCAAGCCCCGATGCTTGAGCTTGCTAAAGACGTGGTGAGAAAGTTTAATGGACAGTACAAAGAAGAGATTTTTATTGAACCCTCCCCTTTATACCCAAAGTTTGAAATCAATGTCCCAGGAATAGATGGGAATAAAATGTCTAAATCTTTAGGAAATGCCATCTATTTAAAAGATTCTCGGGAAGAAATTAGAAAAAAAGTAAAAAAAATGAAAAGCGATCCCTCTCGACTAAGTATTGATAGCCCTGGAGATCCCGATCAATCAATAGCATTTTCATACTTAGATCTTTTTGATCCAGATAGTGAAGAGGTGTTAAAGTTAAAACAGCACTATAGAAAGGGGGGGCTTTCTGACAGTGCTGTTAAAGAAAGGACCTTTGAGCTTTTAGATGAAATTATTGCCCCCATTCGAGAAAGGAGGGAGTGGATTTTTAAAAACCGCACCCTTATTGAAGCTGTGATTAAAGAGGGTACAGAAAAAGCCCAAGAAAAGGCCCAGGCAACATTAAAACGCTGTAAAAAGGCAATGGGATTAAACTACCCCTTCCTTCATTAAAAGCTTAATCCCTAAAAAATTAGACGTTTTTTAAAATCACATTTGATTTTAAAAATGATACGTGTGTGTTATTTTTTTGATTAATGATCCTCTTCCATAGTCTCTAAGTTCTGATCCTCTTCAAGCTCAACCTCTTTTGCAGCATAAGGGTTAAAAAACTCTCTAAAAATAATCATAAGAGCAGAAATTGAAAAAACAACAGGAAGTATTGTAGACCAATCAATAACAAAACGGGAAACTAAAAAAAGCCCCCCAAAAATCGATAATGAAACAATTCCCTCATAGATCCTTCCTGATAAAAATTGTTTAGAGAAGATGGGAGCCCCTATGGTTATATAAATATAGGGCCACCAAACCCCAAAAATCCCATTTGCAAGGAGCAATGCAAGGAATAAGAGGGTTGAAATGAGGGTTGATTTTCTTTTTGATAGACTCGGATGCATAATTATAAAATTAAATATATAATAAATTTTGTCTATATAAAAACTTTTTTGAGATAAGAGCTTAAATTCAAAGATTTTAAAAAAACTATACATATTTTATTTTATCTGATCTTTTATAACTAAAAGGAGAATTTATGGATAAAAGTACAAACGACAACCATCTACGTTTGACAGATGTGATCGAATTTGAGAAGACCGATAGAACACATGGAGCGCATCGATTTTTTGAAACTGTAACAAATATTGGTGTTGGACGGGTTATTAAAACGATCAGTGATTCTCAAAGAGGTGCTACATTAAAGCTTGGTGAAGGGCAACAGAGGGGACTGCTGGGGGTGCTAGGTCATGCAGCGTTATTAGTTGCACTTTTTCCCCTTTCACTCATCGCTTTTGGAGTTCGGGCTGGATTGAGAAGCGAATTTTCAAAATGTTCTATTCAAGAAAGTCCCTCTCGAGTTGTTTCTCAAATAAATAAAGTGGGGACAAGTCTTATTCATCAAAGTCTATCTATTAAAGGGGATGTGAAAAATCAAAAAACCAATCGTCCAGAGGGAGACAACCGAGCAGAAGAAAGGATTTCTAAAGAGGTTAATAAGCTTGATCTTTCTGCTGTGACAGAGAAACACAGAGCCCCACTACAGCTGCAGAATCTAAAACCTGAGGAACAAGAAAAGAATCCAGATCGAGTAAAAGAGTTACTTATGATAAATCCAATGGGACTTTATAGTGCAAATGAAAGTTTTCAAAAAAATAGAGAACTTGTTCTTAAATTGGTAGAGATTGATGGAAGTTGCTTACAATATGCGTCAAATAAATTAAAAGATGATGAAGAGATTGTAAGGGCAGCGATTAAAAATTACCAAGAGGCAATTAATTATGCAAGCCCAAGAGTTCAAGATATAATAGGGAAGTCAAGAGTTGGAGAAAATCAATTAGAAGAAAATGACATAGAAATAATGACAATGCAACCCCTACTGGAAGAAATAACAAATGCAATTCCACCCATGAGGAAAGAGGATGCGATGCAAAAAATACTGACAGCCACTCCTGAACAAAAAAACGATAAAACATTTGTTGAGCCTCTTCTTACGCTATGTCCAGCTGCTCTTGAGTATGTAAGTGTAAAAATTAAAAGAGATGAAGAACTGGTTCTTAAATTGGTGGAGATAGATGGAAGTGTCTTAGCTTATGCAGGTAATGTGTTAAAAAATAAAAAAAGTGTCGTTCTTCCTGCTGTAAAAAATGACGGTCTTGCCCTTCAATATGCAAGTCCTTTAATGAAAAAAAATAAAGAAGTGGCTCGGTCTGCCGTTGAGCAAAACTCTAAGGCTCTTGACTTTGTGGATCAGACTTTAAAAAAAGACCCTGAATTTATGAAAAGTATTGAAAGAAAGGGCAACTAAAAAAGAAACCTGTTTTTAGTCTATTCTATAATAATTAAACTCTTTTCTTTAATTACTTGTTTAAATTGTTTATCATCATGAGTTTAGGAATAAAAATGATGAAACAAGTTGAAAAAAATGAAAAAAACCCTTATAATAATAATATAAAAAAAAACAGAGGTTGATAATGAAAGGTCTTAGTATAGCCGACCGTGTGGTTTGTAATCGGTCAGAAAATCCAGATTTTGATAATATTGAAGCAATCCTTAACGTTGGTTTTGGAAGACAGGTCAGATACAACGGTACAACTGGGGCTCAGGAGTCTTTAGTATTAAAGCAAGAAGGACCAAATGAGTGGATTGATAAGATCCCTCGGGTTTGGAAAGTGGTGTTAAGAGGTCTTCAATTTCTAGCGTTAATTGTATTTTTTCCACTCAGCCTTCCAATTCTTGCTGCAAGGGAAATATTAAGAAAAAAGCTCGGTTTATATGATGCAAAGGTTGAGGCACTCGCCACTACATTACAACGGGGCTTAAGTAGCGCTCCTGGATCTCAAAGCTCGATCGGCGATGCTTTAACCCAATCTACAATTTATCCAGATTGGAAATATTGTAGGCAACAGATAGAGCAAGCCACAACGAAACGAATTTTGAACCAGGAAAACGGTGAATATTTTTTATTGGAAAACGCGCTTCATGAAATTATTCCAGGTGTATTTTTAACAGGAAGCTATCAACCCGAAAAAGTGATACGATTGCCTTCTAGAATCAATGTTAGATGTTATATAGAATTTGCGGTGGGGCTTACAAATGAAAACGTTGGAGAATATTTAGGTGAATCGTTAAAACTGAATATTGGCTTTAAAGACTTTGAGAACCAAATGCTAAAAGATAATTTTATAAAGTTTTTTAATGAAGCGGCTGACAAAATTGATGAAAAGTTAAGTGAAGGTAAATCTGTTGTAATCTACTGTCAACAAGGAATGGATAGAAGCCCAGCCTTTTTAGCTCACTATCTTCTTAAAAAAACAGGATTAGATCCGAACACATATCGAGACAATGTCTATAATTTCATAAGAAAAGTTAGAGTGATAGCTCAAGATGTTAGATTGACAGCTGAAGAGGGCGGCGGAATGACAGATACCTATTTCGGATTGATGCAAGAGGCACTTTACCCTAACGTTGCTCCTGAAGGGGGGGGTGGGGGAAGTAAAGAAAATTAGACATCTTCCTCTGTGTCGGAGCCTGCTTCAAAAAATACTTGAGGGACAAACTCAAGCTTCATAATCTTTGTCTCCGGGAAAAAATGAGAAAGAACCCTTGCTGTGGATGTATTGGATTCAGCCATTTCTTTTGCAGAAAGGAGGCAAATACCTACCCCAAGGCCCTTTCCATATCCAAAACACTCGATCCTTTCATCGATGCTTTTAATAGTGAAGTCATTGCTTTGCACCCTATTTTCCCCAATTAACTTTTGGAAATCTATAAAACTTAATTCTGAAAATGTGAGGTTTGGACCTTTAAATGTGATTGCATAGACTTTATCTGTTACACCCTCTTTAGAAAGTTCAATAGACTCAATAGTTTCAAGACCTAAAGCTTTTGCTAAAACCCTTTTGGAAATAGAGCATTTCCACTTGCTTTGGTTGCGCATTTTTTGGGCAAAAGGGACAAACACTCCAGGGGGGGAGTTTACCTCTTTGCAAAAAATGGCTTTATAGGAGGCTGTTTTTCCCCCACAATTTTCTGACCAATCTGTCGGAAAGGGGCGGTTTTTATAGATCATGATCAAATTCTTTGTCGCTTTTACCGCTGCTTCAGCTGTGCTGTGAATCATTTGCTGAGATGAGCCGCTAAATTTATGATCGGCTGCTTGAAGATCCCAGTAGGGGTTATTTGAGGTTGCAATCTTATGGTAAAGGTCGGTCCTTATTGCAATAGCAAGAGCCTCTAGCGTTGTTTGGTGAAGGTTTCGGTAGCCAAAACGCCCTGAAAGGATCGATTTCACATAATCGTCTACTTTTGTTTCGATCACAAGGTATATTTTTCCGGAAATGTCATAACCGGTAAGCTTTCCTCTATATTGTATTCCATCGATGAGGATCGATGTTTTTTTGTCTTTCGGGGTGATTTCAAGCTGATGGATCCCTTTGAACAATTGGCCCCAAACAAGCCCTTGTTGAGTAGCACTTAAATAAAAGCGCTTTTTGAAATAAGAGGAGGTCAGCTGTTTTAAGGTGCTTGGATCTTTAACTAAAAAGCCCCCCTTTATTTCTATTAAAGATCCATTTAAATCTTCATGGGTAAGAACTTTTATAATGGTTTCTCTCCCTATCACACTGTCTTCTATTCTTGGATTGCCGTGGGTCGCAAAAAGAGCTATGGGGAAGAAAAAAATTATAAATAGGTTTTTCATAATCGTTCCTTCAGAGGTTTTTTTTCTAAGTGAAGGTAGGCAAGTTCTGTGGCAACACGTCCTTGAGAGGTTCTTTTTAAATAGCCTTCCATCACCAAATAGGGTTCGTGAACTTCTTCAATCGTTTCTGGGTCCTCTCCCATTGCTAGGGCAATTGATTTAATCCCCACAGGCCCTCCATCATGATGATCAATAATCCATGAAAGAATGTTTAGATCCATTTCATCTAAACCTTTTCTATCGATAGAAAGCATTTCTAGGGCATGTATCGTCTCTTTTTTTGTAATAAGGTGTTGATTGTGGGCGTTGCAGTCCCGAACCCATCGAAGGAGGTTATTTAAAATTCGGGGGGTCCCTCGGGATCTTTGCGCAATTTCTAACACCCCCTCTTTATCGACGTTCATCTTATAGAGATCGACATTTCTTTCAACAATTTTTACAAGGGATGGAACATCATAAAAATTAAGGCGAACATTAAAAGGAAAGCGGGTACGAAGGGGGGCTGATAAAAGCCCTGTCTTTGTTGTAGCTCCTACAAGAGTAAAAGGTTTTATCGATATGGAGACAGTTCTTGCTGACGGTCCTGAGTCAATCAAAATATCGAGTTTAAAATCCTCCATCGCTTGGTATAGGTACTCCTCCACATTTTTTGGCATTCTATGAATCTCATCGATAAATAAAATATCCCCTTCACAAAGGGTTGTGAGAATTCCAGCAAGATCCCCCGCCTTTTCAATCGCAGGTCCTGATGTTTGGATGATTGAGGTGTTCATCTCTTTTGATAGAATTAAAGATAGGGTTGTTTTTCCAAGACCTGGAGGTCCATGAAAAAGGATGTGGGGGAGCGGTTCATTTCTCACCTTTGCTGCAGAAATAAGGATCTGTAAACGTTCAACAATACAGTTATGCCCAATAAATTCTGATAAAAATGAGGGACGAATCTTTTTTTCTAGACCTTCTTCATCTGATAGTTTTGTTTCCATACCCTTAAGAGTAGTAAAAAAATGGTTTAATTGCTAGATATAATCGAATCGGTTATGCTATTATCAAAGAATAAAATTGGAGGCCTTAATATGTCAATTCAACGTGATCGCTGGATAAAGAAAAAAGCTCTTGATGATAAGATGATTTCCCCTTTTATTGACCACCTTGTTCGGGAGCATGATGGAGAAAAAGTTATTAGCTACGGCCTTTCTAGTTATGGATATGATCTTCGTGTTTCAAATAAGTTCAAAGTCTTTACAAACATCCACAACGCAGTGATCGATCCAAAAGGCTTTTCTGATGATGAGTTTGTCGAGATAGAAAGTGATGTCTGTATTGTCCCTCCAAACTCTTTTGCTCTAGCAGTAAGTGTCGAATACTTTAAAATTCCTCGAGATGTCCTTACTATTTGTATTGGAAAATCTACCTATGCACGCTGTGGCATCATTGTAAATGTCACCCCTTTTGAACCAGAATGGGAAGGGCAGGTGACCCTTGAAATTTCTAACACCACTCCACTGCCAGCAAAAATTTATGCAGGGGAGGGGCTAGCTCAAGTCCTTTTTTTAAAAGCAGATGAAGTCTGTGATGTAAGTTACGCCGATAGGGGGGGTAAATATATGAATCAAACAGGAATTACAGTCCCTCGAATGTAATTTTTTAAGCCTTATGCAAGGAGCCATTCAGCTTCTAAAAAGACAAGGTCGATAGCATTAAGTTGGACCGAAATTTCATCACCAATTTTAAAGCAAAAGCCTTTGTTTCGCCCTTTAAGTTGAAGACGCTTGTCATCAAAGACATAGTAGTCATCATTTAAATCGCGCATTGAAAGAAAGCCTTCAATCCCCAGTAAGCAAAGATCAAAGGTAAGCCCTTTTAAAGATACATGTGTGATCACCGCTTTATAAAGGCGATCGATATCTTTTTCAAAATAACTATCTAACAAGCGAAATTTTTTCAATTTTACAACAGAGGTCTCTGCAACAAAACTTTTTCGTTCATTTTCAGAACACTTTTCAGCCACACCCTTCAGCTCTTTTTTATCGTGCTTTCCTTCGAAAAGGATTCTATGGACTACAAGATCTGAATAGCGACGAATAGGGCTTGTAAAGTGAGAGTAATTTTCTAATCCAAGTCCGTAATGCCCAATATTATCGGGGGAGTAGAGGGCAAGTTTTTGACTACGAATATATTTTACCGCAATCTGCTCAATGTGGGGGGAAGTTTTTGCCTGTTCGAATAAAGCTGCAATGTCATGAGAGGTTGGCGATGGGGGGAGGGTATAACCTAAAAGACGAACATAGGTGAAAAAATTATCAAAATTTGTCGAATCAGGTTGATCATGAACACGATATAACCCCCCTTCATTTCTTTCTTCTAAAATCTGTGCCACCACTTCATTGGCTTTGAGCATACACTCTTCAATCATCTGATGAGTGATATCATAAAGGTGGGTTTGAATATGGGTTGGGGACTCTGTATCATCACAAATGACCTGAACATCAGGAAGGGATAACTCTACTGAACCCCTTTCCTTACGCTGCTTTTTAAAAAGGTGACATAGCTTTTGCATATCCTCTAAAAGCTGTCTATGGGGGCTGTGCTTTTTTGTAGATAGAATTTCATAAGCTTGATCATAAGTGAAACGTTTATTACTGTTGATTACAGTTTTTGTCACCTCTTGATCTAAAACTACCCCTTCTGGGGAAATTTCAAGTAAAACAGAAACAGTAAGTCGATCCTCTCCCTCAACAAGGCTGCATAGATTATTGGAAAGAGCCTCTGGGAGCATCGGGACAACTTTTGTTGGGAAATAGGTGGAGTTTGCTCTTAAAAAGGCCTCTTTATCAATTGCCCCCCCTTTTTTTACAAAGTGAGAGACATCGGCTATATGGACCCCAAGTAGGTAGTTTCCTTTCTCATCGCGCGATAAAGTGATCGCATCATCAAAATCCTTTGCCGTTGTTGGGTCAATAGTTATTGTCTCTACTTCACGTAAATCTACCCTTCCGAGGAGATCTTTTTCCGATATACTAAGGTGCTGAGCTTCTTTTAAAACATCTTCTGGAAAGATATTTCGAATCTGATGTTCTAGTATCGCTGCTTCCACATCAATGGATGGATTGGAAATATTTCCTAAAAATGTAATAAACTCGGCAGTAAGAAGGTCGTTGTCGTAATCACTGATTTTTACAATAAGACGATCCCCAATAGAAAACTTCTTCCCATTTTTAGAAAGAACTATTTCTTTACTCTCTCCAATAAGGGGAGAATAAAGGATGAAATTTTTCCCTTCGTCATCAATAACAGTGGCTACAAACTCATCTCTTGAGCGTTTAACAACTTCATCAATCACCCCTTCATAACCTCGTGATGACTTTGTCATCACTTTGACAATAACCGTATCCCCTGAAATAGCGTTTTTATTCATTCGTGGGGGGATAAAGACCTCAGGATGATCTCCATCTTCAGGTTGAACAAAACCAAAACCTTTAATGTGTAAAAAAAATTTTCCTTGGATGTATTTTTCGTTTTCTAACTTCATATCCGCACTATACACTAAAGCCGATTTATTAGGACATGAGTATATCTACTTCTTTGATACCTTATAATGAGAGATTTTTGTCAGGTAGATTTCTTTTCAAGCTGTTTTTGTGGCATATCACAGTGTTTACAAGGAGCATTGCAATTGTCATTGGCCCTACTCCACCTGGAACGGGGGTGATTTTAGAGCACATCTGTTTTACATTATCATAATCGACATCTCCCACAAGTCTTCCATTTATGCGATTGATCCCCACATCGATAACAACAGCCCCCGGTTTAATCATTTCTTTCTTTATAAACAGGGGGGAACCCATCGCAGCTATGACAATATCTCCATTTTTTAAGTGTTCTTCTAAAAGTGAGCTTTTACTATGAAGTAAAGTTACAGTACCATCAACTCCTTTTTGAGATAACAAGTGTGCCAAAGGTCTTCCCACAATCATACTTCTCCCAAGGATGACAATATTTTTCCCTTGTGTTTCAATATGTTCCATTTCAAGGAGTTTACAAATCCCCTGGGGAGTGCAAGGCAAAAGGGCATCTTTTTCTCCTAGCATCATCTTTCCAATATTCAATGGGTGAAACCCATCGACATCTTTATTTGGATCAATGGATAAAATAATGTGATTGCTATTGATATGAGGGGGCAGTGGCATTTGAACGAGAATGGCATCAATGTTTGGATCTTTGTTAGCCTTTTCAATAAGAAAAATCAATTCTTTTTCAGAAATCTCTTTTTTTAGAATGTGTTTTATAGATTGAATGCCACATTCATTACACCCTTGCTCTTTCATCCCCACATAGACTTTTGACGGGGCGTGATCCTCCATTAAAAAAAAGGCAAGGGTTGGAGTATATCGATTAAGGGCGATTTCCTCTTTTAACGATCTTTTTATTTGATGTGCTAACGCTCTTCCGTCGATATCCATTTTAAAAACTCATCTACAATATGTTTATTGGCTACTAGTATGTCAGATTTTTTATTGGTGTCAAGGATCTTAGAGTGATGGGAAAAAATTTCAGCACCGGCCTCTTCAGCAATTAGGGATGCAGCAGCAAAATCCCAAGGGTTGAGGAGGGGATCAAAATAGCCATCAATTGCCCCCTTTGCAACATAGCAAATATCGATCACTGTCGAGCCAGATCTTCGAATCACAGCCGAAAGAGGTTTTCCTAAAAGGATTCCCGGCGGGATTGAAAGGACACTTGTTTTGAAGTTTTGAGGCGATTTTATTGTCAGCTTCCCCCCATTTAATAAGGCTCCTCCCCCTCTATAGGCTGTAAAAAGTTCTTTACTGATAGGGTTATAACAAACCCCTAAATAGGATTTATTATGATGGACAAGGGCAATACTTACTGCAAATGAGGGGATGCTCCTGGAAAAATTTAAAGTGCCGTCAATTGGATCCACCACCCAAAAAGGGGTGTTCGCTTCATAGTTTCTGTACCCATTTTCCTCACCTAAAAATCCAAATGAGGGATAAAGTTTGGATAATTTTGTATAAATATACTCCTCACTTTCTTTGTCATACTGTGTCACAAGGTCATGAGGGGAGGTTTTTTCAGTGGTGAGAATCATTTTATTAAAGGTTTGTGCAAGAATATGACCCACTTCAATAGCCACAGAGGAGACGGTTGTTAAAATATGTTCTAGTTCCTCCTTGCTTAAAGTCATTTTGATCCCTTTTCTTGAAGGAATGAAATTTTACTAAAAACCCTCTTTAGACCCAATAGTAGGTTCTTTTGAGTTTTTGAAAGGATCCATTGAGTTAGGGCAATTGGGGTAAAAAATAATGCAAGATGATAAAAACTATCGATAAGGGAAAAAAAGAGAAGGTCAAAAATGAGGGGTATCAAAGAGGGGGTAAATCTTGGTTCAATAATAACATGTAATAAAGAGAAAACAAGGGTATAAACAAAGGAGTAGAGGGCTGTGTAAATGATAAAAACAAGGGGCTGCTTTTCTGAAAAATAGATCCTAAATCTATAAATAATAAGAGTTACAATAATAAGTAGGAGGGGATAAAAGCCAAGTGGGGTGCTTGCAGATCTTAAATCAAAAAACAATCCAATAAAAAAAGAGGTCCAAAGGGAAAAAAAAAGGGACTTTCTAGAAAAAGAGAGGGAAAACACGGGAGCAAAACAAAGAAAAGGGAAGGTAAAGGGGAGGATTGGAAGGGTAAGGTGATAAAAAAAGGCAAGAGCAAAATATAAAGAAAGGGGAGGTTGGATCATAGTGTACCTTTTCTATGTTTTTTTTGTGTTTACATTTGTTCAAAATGTCCATCATTTAATGAATAATTTCGATCACACCTTTGAGCAAAACTTCTATCATGAGTGACGACAATTAGAGATTTATTAAGATCTCGGCACGTTTCTAACAAAAGGTCTTGTACTAACAAAGCGGCCTCATAATCAAGATTGCCAGTGGGTTCATCAGCAAGGATGATTTCTGGATCATTCATAAAAGCGCGAGCAATAGAAACTCTAGCCTTTTCCCCTCCTGACAATAGTTTTGTAGTAAAATCTTTTCTATGTAGAAGGTTCATCCCTTCAAGTAGGGAGAGTGCTAAAGAATAGGAATCACTTTTTCTTGATATCCTTTTTCTCCCAATTTGTGCTTTAATCAATAAATTTTCCATGACAGTGTACTCATCTAATAGGTGGTGATTTTGATAGATAAAACCGATATGAGTATTGCGGGTTTTTGAATAAGCCCTCTTTAAAAGGGGCTTTCCAAATAAAAATAAAGAGCCACTGTCGGCCTTATCTAAAGTTCCCAAAATGGATAAAAGGGTGCTTTTTCCAGAACCAGAGGGGCCAGTAATGGAAACTGATTCCCCCCGCTTAACATATAAAGAGACCTTTTCTAATAACTGTACCTTTTCTGGGTATAAAAAAGCCTTATCTATATTTTTTGCTTCAAAAATCACTTCTGCTTCATTGCTCATTCAGACCTCAAAATTTGTGAAGGACGAAGTTTACATGCCTTTATAGCTGGAATCAAACCTGCCCCTAAAGATAAAAGAGGGGTGGCTATTAAAATAAAGGTAAAAGCCAACACGCTAAATTCATTAGGGAGTTTTGAACCATAAAAAGCTGCATTAAAAGCATCTCTTCCCTCAATCCTATTTAAAACCCAGACCAACGAATCGATGTTTTTTAAGGTGATATAGGCTAAAAAACTTCCAATTAAAGTACTTATACCTCCTAAAAAGACCCCTGCAAAGGCAAAGATGGAAGATATTTGAAGTTTTGAGGCTCCCAAAGATAAAAAGATCCCAATTTCAGCTTTTTTGTCATGGACAAGGAGTAACAATAAGGTAATAATATTGCATATTGCAACAAGTAAAATAATTACTCCCACTAACATGAATAGATCTCTGTCGCTTTGAAATTGACCAATTAAATCTTTTGCAAAATCATATTCATAAAAGGGTGTTACTGCAAAATAAGGCTCTATACCTCGAGCAACAAAATCGTTTCTTAAGAAAGCTGTCACCTCTGAGGCTTTTAATGAGTCATCAAACCAGACTTGAAAGCCATTAGCTTGTAAAGGATCGATCACTAAACTTTCCTCTTTTGAAGAGATGCTATTTACAATCTCTCTTGAGGTAAGAATGTATCTAACCCCTGTATTAATGACACCTGGATCGTAAAAGCCGACGGTCATAATTTTTTTTCTTTGTTCAGAAACCATCAATGGAGAGGTTTTTCCAAACGAAAAGAATCCATCATCCCCAATAAAGCACCCTTGTTCCTTAAAATGAATGGGTAAAAGGACCCCATCTTGATTTAATACAAGTTGATTATCGACAAAGTAGGCCCATGGTGGGGGATTTTTTGGTGGGTGAGAAAATTCTCTTTCAATTTCAACCTTTTCTATTGTGATTTGATTCCAAGGGACAACGGTTGTGTATTGCTCTCCCTGTATGGAGATTTTTGCTGAAATTAAAATATCTGTAAGGGAGGCAGCTTCAAGTAATGAAAGGTGATCAATAGTTCCTGTAAAAGAAAAATGTTCTCCAAGAAGAAGGGGGATAGACCTCTCTACAAGATCTTTTTCCTCTGATCCATTTTCAAAAAAATAGAGGGAATCCCCCTCTTTTTTAATCACCCCTTTGACAAAATCTCCATCAGGACCCTTTGATTCAATGGTTTTAGGGATAACGTAATAAAAAATCTCACCACGACTTTTTTTAGCATAGGCAATCAAAGGTTTTTCAATCACCTCTTGTGGAAGGGAGAATCGATCCAATGTTTTAAATGACTGAATATGGATATTGTGAAGTATAGGAAAAAGTCTCTCTCCTAAAGAGGATTCTTCACTGTATTCTTGTTCAGGGATGTCTGCTGTGCTGCTAATTCTACCAAGATCTGCTAAATAAATAAGGTGATTGATATCAAAGACTGTGGGCTCACAAATAAGAGAGTGTAAGGGCCCTTTATCTAAAGGGATCGAATTTACATAGGTGGCTTGAGTTAAAAAGTGTAAAACAGGGATGTTTGAATAGGGTTGATCAATAGCTTTTCGTGCAAGGGTAAGTCTAAGCAATGCCCCAGCCATTTGATAGTCATGAAATTGTACTTGAGCTACCTGTTTTGGAATAGAACAAAGGGACTTGTTCACCTCTTTTGCAAGATCTAAAACCCCACCACGATCATTTGGTATTGGCTTTGGTACGTACAAAGGCAATTCACTATCCATTGTCTGATCATAAGGGTCTGTGATCTTTGAGGTGAGCTTTTCATGAAAGGTCTTTTTTTCGTACCCCGAAGCGTAGGCATATTCATCAATCAAATGGTAATAAGATCGATAATATTCTTCAGTTGGGGTAATTCGAATAGGGGCATTTAAAGAGGTGAGTCTTCCGAGCCAATTTTTTTCTATCCCTTCTGTGATAGAAAGAAAAAGGATTAAAAGCCATACAACAAGTGAAATTACAAATACAGACATTATCGCAATTAAAGCAAGAGACATTCTCTTTCTTTTAGGTTGCAGATAACGACGTAATATTGAAAATTCAAACACTTATTTACTTTTTCTCTTTAAACATTACATGCTTTCGAAGCGTTGGATCGTACTTCATCAGCTCTAATCTCGAAGTGGTGTTCTTCGGGTTTTTTACTGTTGTTGTTCTAAACTTGCTTTCAGTGCTCTCTAAAGTGATGATTTGACGTGATTTCTTTTTTGCCATTGTGTAATCCTTTATTTAAAAATCTGATGCAAGTATACATTTATCCACTATTCTAAACAAGAGTTTCTTTATCTCATAGGTTAGGTTTTTATTCAAGAAAAATTTTTGCAAAAATCAAAGGGGGTTTTTTTTGAAGAGGGGGAAGCGCTAAAATCAAGAGGGGAGGGGCCCTTTATTTTAAATCTATAAAATCCAAGGGCTGCAATCATTGCCGCATTATCAAGGGTGAATTCTTTTTTTGGAAAAAAAACAGGGATGTGTGGGTGAATCTGTTGCTCAAACATTTCTTTCAAAGTATTGCTACAACTTACACCCCCTCCAACAAGGAGGGACTTCACATTAAACTCCCCTATAGCTTTTTTGCAAATCTGAACTAAAGAGGTGAAAGCGGCATATTGAAAGGAGGCTGCAATATCTTTGTATGAGGATTGAGGGATAATAGGGTTATCTAGTTTTCCCCCTTCCCCATATAAAGTGTATAAAACTTTAGTTTTTAAACCTGAAAAAGAGAAGTTGTAGGGAGCATTTTTTACCCTTGGCGGTGTAAATGAAAAGGATTTTGGATCGCCATATCTTGCTAGTTTTTCAATTTCCGGTCCCCCTGGGTAGGGAAGATCTAACATCCTTGCCACTTTATCAAAACATTCACCAATAGCATCGTCTACAGTGTTTCCTAAAATATAACTTTCATTTATATCTTTCATTAAAAGAAGGGCTGTGTGCCCCCCTGAAACAATCAAACCAAGAGCTGGGAAGGGGATGTTGTTGGATATGTCTATAAAATTTGCAAACAGGTGGGCCTCAACATGGTTGACGGCAATTACAGGGACGTTTAAAGAAAAACTAAGCCCCTTGGCGCAATTTACCCCCATGAGGAGCGCTCCAATAAGCCCTGGAGAAGAGGCCACAGCAATTAATTCAATCTCTTTTTTGGAAAGACCTGCTTGTTTTAAAGCTCTATCGATAACTTCTAAAAGGTGATCTAAGTGGCGTCGAGCTGCAAGCTCTGGAAGAACCCCTCCAAACTGTTTATGGTGCTCTATCTGGGAGAGAACAATATTTGAAAGGATGTGTGTCCCATCGTAAATACTTGCAGCTGTTTCATCACAACTTGTTTCAATGCCTAAAGTTATCATGAAACAAGTATAATAAATCTTAGGTGATATCTACAAGTTCAATTGCAAAATTCAACGTTTTTCCAGCAAGTGCAGGGTTTGCATCCAAAGTGACATTTTCCCCTTCAATTTTTATGATTTTAGCCATTGTTTGAAATTCACTGCCACCAATCATAAACTCTTGCCCTAAAACAAGTTCAATATCCTTAGGAAAAAACTTTTTTTCTACTTCTTGGACAAGTTCAGGAGAAAATTCACCATAAGCCTCTTTAGGGGGGATTTTAATTTCCTTTTTTTCACCAATTTTCATTTCTAAACAGGCTTTTTCAAATCCCTCAATCACCTCTTTTTGACCCAGTTTGAACTTTAAAGGATCCTTTCGATCATAAGAGGTATCAAAGACAGATCCGTCTTCAAGAGTCCCTTTATAGTGAACATGGACTGTATCTCCAATTTGAGCTTTTTTTGACATAAGAATTCCTTTTGTTGTAAATTTTTATTTTAATTCAAGGGGTATATATTGAAAAGTTTTTTTTATTTTATTTATTTGAAAAAAAACGAATCGAAAAAAAGGGTATCAGGGAAATGGATTAAATGAAAGGGAAAGACAAAAAAAGGAATGAATCTTATTAAATGTTTTTTTATTATTGCTAAGTATGTTTTTTTTATGGTATTTTTTTGGATGCAAAAATTAAAAGGAATAAAAAAAGATGAGAATTATTTTCAATAACCCCCTTGAAGAAAAAGTAGTTAATGTAAAAACAGAACCAGTCATTTTAGCTAGCTGTGGAAACGTGACTTTTTATTCAATCATTGCCTCTTCAGGACAATCCTTGGTTCTTCCTTCTGTGATACATCCTTTCTCTTTAGCTGATCTTGATCCAGAAATCGAAGTGAGCAGTGAAGAAGGGGCCTATATGGAAGAGGTAGAAAGAGATCTTCCAGATGCTTTAGTTGATTGTTTAGAACAACATGCGATTTCTTGTCTTGTCTTTTATACAATCCTAAATTTAGGTGATGAGGGAAATTTTAAAGAGCCTTTGAATCTAGATAAATACGATGACTATTTCTTGAGACAATTTAAAAAATTTTTTCCAAAGGGAAAAATGGATGACAAATATACAGCCGCGTTAGGTGTTTTTAGATCATTTCTCCTTAGAGAGTATCATCATTATCTTTATTTTCCACATGTAAAGGGGCTTATTTATGAATTATCGGATGAATTGCGGATAGAATGTTTTCTTAAATATCGATTTGATGCTTTAATACTAAGCTTTGACTATCAAAAACAGTTTCAGCTAGGCTACAAAGATAGATCTTACATACAAGAGATGTTCAAAATATTTTATCCAAAAAAAGACCTATCGGTAAAGCCAGATAAAAAGCACATGCAAGAGTCTCTTTATCAGCAGCTTGATCCTTTATTTGATAATGCTAAGCGCCTTTTTTTAGTTATGATTGATAATTTTTATTCAATTCAAAAAAGCTTCATTCCTGATTTGATCGAACCTCAAACTCAATTAGATCAAACTGAAAAGGATTTTTATTCAAAATATGCAAATAATGTAATTAACTATTTAATCGGTAGTCTTTCTGATGAAAAAATGACTCTACAGTCCTTTTTCCCTAATTTTATCAATTTAGACTTTTTAATAAATGTGTATGGTAAGTATTTTGAAAAATGTGTTTATAACGATACAAAAAAAAGAGAACATTTTAAAAGTGGCTTAAAAAATCATGACGACCCTGAAGCTGAGCAGCAGGCGCATCAATGGGTTAAATTTTCATATATTCAAGGATTGAAAACCCATTTAGAGCGGAAGCAAACAGTTCAAAAAGCAGTTGAAGCAAAGGGTGTAAAAAGGGTTAATAATGAGCAATCTGGGAGATTAAATGGATCGGTGATATGGATAACGCATCTGTTGGCTATGAAAGATCTAAGTGGTGAAACGTTAAATGTAGATACTTTTTATGATAATGAGACACAGAGACAAGCTGTAATCGTTGCTTTAAAAGCTATAGCGGGTTCATTAAAAGAAGGTAGGGAAGATCAGCACCCTGATCTTTACAATAATCTATTTAATCCAGGGAGAAAACTCCCTAAAAAAGTAGAGGCGATAAGAGTTTTGGCACACACTGAGTTAAAAAATGGGACGTTGAGTCTATCGCAAGCACTTTTAAAGGTAGCAGAGAGTGTTTTATCTGATGCTTTACCTCAGGGTCAATATTCAAAAAAAACAAGACAACTTAATCAAGGTATAGAAAAAGGAACAGTAGATCCTTTTGACGTGATTGATAGAATGAAAGGTTGGAACTAATAAAAAGGATCAAGATTTTGAAAGGGTTAGATTTATGACCTAATCAAAACATACCCATCTTTGGTATACTTTAAAATGGTTGAGGGTTTATTTGACCCAAGTTGTCCTTCTATAATATGGATATCGGTAAAAAGGACTTTTGCTTGTTCTGTTGACGTGATAGGCTCTTGGCCTGAAATATTTGCTGATGTGGCTACAAGGGGGCCCACAGTTTGTATGAGCTCTTTTGTTTGAAGATGATTTGGGACTCTAACACCTATAAAATCACTTTGGGCTAAAAGATGTTTTGGAAGTTGACGATGAATGGGAAGTAAAAGTGTGTTCCCTTCTTTTAGGAAGGGGTGCATCTTTTCTATTTCATCTGGATTCAAGGTTGTAAAATTTGAAATTTCTTCTATAGAAGATAATAAAATCCCTAAAGGTTTTTTAAAACCCCGTTTTTTTAACTCATATATTTTATGATACCCTTTTTCAGAATCAATCGAGCAGGAAAGGGCAAAAACAGTATCTGTGGGGTGAAGAAGGACCCCTCCATTTTTTAAATAAGATTGTATAGAAAAATTCATGAATAAATATTAAATCTGTATGAAAATAAAATCAAGAAAAATTTATTGCTAAGTATTAACATATAAATTCTTTTTTCATTTATACTCGTAAAAAAAAGGGGACGGTATGATTGGGGTTATTTTTGGTGGAAATTCATTAGAGCATGAAGTTTCAATTAAAAGTGGTAAGGATATTTTAAGGGAATTTCCTGGGATGGAAATCTATCTTGATAAAGAGGGCTCTTGGTTTGTTGATCAAAAGCCTGTTGAGGATGTCCTCTCATATCTAAAAAAATGTGATGTTGTGATTCCAATGATTCATGGAAGCCCTGGTGAAGATGGGATTTTGCAAGGATTTTTAGAACTAAATCAGATCCCTTATGTCGGTTCAGATGTCACATCATCAGCTATTTGCATGGATAAGGATCTCACTAAAAGAATCTTGCTCACTCATGGAATTGACGTTGTCCCTTTTACAACCTATTACAGTTTAGAAGAGGCTTTAAATGCCCGCATTACTACCCCATGTGTGATCAAGGCTACCTCTCTTGGATCTACATTTGGTGTCCATTTAGTAAGAGAAAATATAAAGGATCCACTTGAAGATGTCTTTAGCCTAGGAAAAAAGGCCCTTGTAGAAGAGTGGATTGTAGGTAGAGAAATTTGGTGTAGTGTTTTACAAGATGAGGGGAAACTTCTTACTTCTACACCTGGGGAAATTTGCCCTCATTGTTCACATTTTACCTATGAAAGCAAATACACTCCAGGGGGGGCTACTTATATAATTCCCCCTAAAAATCTTCCCATAGATCAGATTAAGGAAATATCAAAAAAAGCATTTAAAGTTTTAGGGTGCAGGGGAATGGCTCGGATCGATTTTTTTTATAGTGACGATGGAAGACTTTTACTCAATGAAGTAAATACATTACCAGGATTTACAAGAAACTCTTTATTTTTAAAATCGTTTGCTCATGATGGCCTTTCTTATAAAAAGGTCCTTGAAATTCTTTTTAAAAATTGTAAGAAAGAGCTTTGTTTTGTCTAAAAATTGCGAATTTTGTTTTGTTTATTTCTCATTTGTTCTATTTGGAAATTATGAGAAAAATATATTTTTTAATTTTCCTTTCCCTCTCCTCTTGTGTAGGGCTTGATAAGGTTCAAACAACTAAAAGTGTGTCTCTTGAAAAGATCGTTGCTGAAGCAGAGAGTTCAGAGTTGTTTAAAGATGGGGATTATCCCCAATCAGATTGGTGGCAAGATTTTGAAGATGACCATTTATCCTGTCTTATTTTAGGAGCCTATGCAAATAATCCAGGGCTTGAAGGGGTTCAAAAGAGGGTGGAAGAGGCAAATCAAAATGCTTTAGAAGTGCGATCTGCTCTTTTTCCTTCAGCTTCAGCCTTATTTCAGTATGGATGGTTGATTTTTAAAGATACCCATTTTATCCAAAATTTATTTCCTGTAATGCAATCTTCAAATAACATTTTCGACTTTGTCTTTGATTTTGACTACGAATTTGATATTTGGGGAAAAAATATGAAAAAGTATAAATCTGCTTTAGGAAGTGCTCAAGCCATTCGATTATCCTATGAAGAAGCAAAATTAATTTTATCGACAACGATTGCAAAAAGTTACTTTAATTTAGTGGCAATGAAGGCAAAAAAAAGTGTGTTAGAGCAAATGCTTGTAAAAAAGCAAAAATATCTTTCCCTTGTTGAATTGAGAAAGAAACATCGAATTGACAGCAAAATTGATGAACATACCTTTATGGCTAATGTAAAGGGTGTGGAAGAGACCCTTACAATGATAGGGGCAGAAATCAGACTTGAAGAATCTTTAATTAACATTTTATGTGGGAGAAATCCTGAAACAAAGGTGGAGACAATTGCCTTGCATAAAGCGTTTGAGAAGGATCTTACCCTTCCAAAAAATATCACCTCAACCCTACTTACTCAAAGACCTGATTTGTTATCGGCTTTATGGACAACGAAAAAAAATGCCTTAAATGTGGGGGTGGCTGTCACTAATTTTTTACCTGTTGTTACCCTTATGGACGCCCCATTGTTTTTATCAGCACAAGGACAAAAACTTTTTAATCCCGATTCTTTTGCTAATTTACTCCTTCCAGAGGTAAGTCAACCCCTATTTACTGGAGGAAGACTTCTTTCAGCATGGAGAAAAAATGTTGCGACCTATGAAAGTTCTGTCTACGAGTTCAATGACCTATTCCTAAAGGCGGCTAAGGAGGTTTTTGATTCTGTAATAAATTTCATTAAAATTTCAGAGATGGAGACGTTGCAGGAAGAAAAGGTAAAACTTACAAAAGATAACTATGACCTTGAGTTTTTAAAATTTTCTCATGGGATTTCCTCTATGCTCCCTGTTCTTGATTATGACGAGACCTATTTAGAGAATAAGACTTTAATGATTGAAAAGCAGCGTTTAAAGAAACTAGCTTATATTTCTTTTATAAAGGCGTTAGGGGGTGGGTACAAAGAAAAAGAGGGTGCTATTGAAGAACTTGAAAAGTAAAAAGCAGTTGATCCTTTTTTCTGTAGCCCTTTTGGTGATAGCTCTGATTACCTTTTGTTGGTGGTTATTTTTTGGAAGATTTGAGGTTTCAACAAGGGATGCCTATGTTAATGGAAATTTAGTGAGCTTAACCCCTCAAATTCCAGGATACGTTACAGCTGTTTACTGTGATGAAACTGAACTTGTAAAAGAGGGTCAAGTTCTTGTGACGTTAGATGATACAGATAATAAACTTTTTTTAGATAAAGCGTCAGCGAACTTGGGAAGTGCAATAAGAAATGTGACTGAAATGTTTGAAAATGTCTTTGCCCTTGCCGCCATTGTTAGGGAAAAAGAGGCAGCTCTTATTCGAGCAGAAATTGATTTTAAGGATAGAGAAGCCGTTGTTTCATCAGGTGCTGTTTCTGTTGAAGAGTATATTTTTTCTAAGACCTCTTTAGAGGCTGCTGAAGGGGCTTTATCTGCCTCTGTATTTAATTTAAGGAAAGCTATTTCCCTTGTTGAGGGGACAACTGTTAGAAATCACCCTATGGTTTTAGCTGCTATTGAAGCTGTAAAGCTAGCTTTTGTGAATCTAAACAGATGCGTTATTAAAGCCCCAGCTACAGGAATTGTGGCTCAAAGGGGGGTTCAGGTTGGCGAATCTGTCACCCCAGCATCACAACTTCTTGCCATTGTCCCTTTAGATCAGGTGTGGGTTGATGCAAATTTTAAAGAAATTCACATGTCAAAAATACGGATAGGGCAAAAAGCTTCTGTCACCTCAGATTTTTACGGAAGTGGAGTCAATTATGAGGGGACAGTTATTGGTATAGCAGGGGGGACAGGGGCAGTGTTTTCGCCCCTTCCTCCACAAAATGCAACAGGAAATTGGATAAAAATTGTTCAAAGGGTTCCGGTAAGAATCGCTCTTTCTGGGGTTATGTTGACTAAATATCCTTTACGCCTTGGACTTTCTATGGATATTTCTGTCGATGTAAAAGATACATCGGGGCTTAAAGTGCCAGGGGTTATTAGAGATACCATCCCTTTATGGAAAACAACGATTTTTTCTGACCAAGAAAAGGGGGTCGATACATTAATAGAAAAGATTTTCTCTCAAAACCAAACCTTTGTTGGAATGATTTCAGAGGAGGTGAAACTTCTTGGAAACGATCGCAGATGATGAACCTATTGAAATAGGGCCGATACAAAAACTCTTTCTTTCCTTTGCATTATGTCTTGTGGCTTTTATGTTTGTATTGGATTATACCATTGCAAATGTGGCTGTCCCTTATATTGCTGGAGGCCTTGGAGTCAGCAGTAGTGAAGGGACATACGTTATTACCTTCTTTTCTGTTGGAAACGCCATTTTCCTCCCCATGACTGCCTGGCTTGTAAAAATATATGGAGATTCAAAGGTGATTATTTGGGCAACGATCCTTTTTACCTTCTTTTCTATTACGTGCGCAGCAGCCCCTGATTTAAATGTTTTGGTGGTTTCAAGATTTCTTCAAGGGGCAGCAGCCGGCCCCTTAATTCCATTATCCCAAGGTATTTTAACAAAGTTGTATCGAACTCAAGTAGAGAGAATTTCGACAATTTTTTCGATGATCATCATGGTCGCCCCAGTGATCGGTCCCGTTGTTGGGGGGTACATATGCTTTAACTATCTTTGGAGATGGATTTTTTATATAAATCTACCTGTGGGCGTTATTAGTGCTGCATTAATTATTATCAATATAAAGGGATTAAAGATCAAAACTTCAAAAGTAGGTTTTGATTGGGTCACATTTTTGCTATTGCTGATTGGAATGACCTGTTTACAGCTGTTTTTAGATAAAGGGCAACAGTGGGATTGGTGGCATTCAAAAAGGGTCCAATTTTTTTCTATTGTCAGTGCTATTTCTGTGGGATACATCTGTATATGGAGTTTTTCTTATGAAAAATCGTTGTTTAATCTCTACCTTTTCAAAATAAAAAATTTTTCTATAGCCTGTTTTATGATTTTTTTTGCCTATTCCCTTTATTTTGCCGCTGTGGTGATTTTTCCCTTATGGCTTGAAGATGTCCTTGGTTATACCTCTTTTCAAGCAGGCCTTGCCGTAGCTCCTATGGGGATAGGAGCTTTATCAGGGGCTTTGATAGTGGCTCGATTGATAAAAAAAACGCAACCGGTTTTTTTGATGGCACATGGATTTTTTTGGATGGCTGTGGGGTGTTTTTATGCAGCTAATTTTGTCTATACCATTAGTTTTTTTCATATTGCAATGTCTAGAGTTATCTTAGGTTTTGGTTTAGCTTTTTGGATGATTCCAACGATGTCTTTGGTTTCAAAATCATTGAGTAATGAGGATTTACCCTCTGGCCTTGGATTGTTTCACTTTCTTCGATCCCTTTCAGGGGGAATTGGAACAGCTGTCTATGTCACTTTATATACCCGAAGGGGGTATCAGCAACATATGAATTTAGCCTATACCTATAACAACTATAAGCAGGTATGTAGATCCTATTTTAGCGATATTTTAAGGTACATTCCTAATGAAGTGAGTGCCTTTAATTACTTAGATCAAATGGTAGAAAATCAAGCTTCAACCTTTGCTTTTGTTGAGGTGAATAATCTTATGGGATACATTTGCCTCTTTTTAATGTGTATCTCCTTTTTGGGCTATCAAAAAAAGAGTCTATCTGTAGTTTAAATCTCCTATACTGTAAAGTATTAGAGTTATGAACAGTATAGAATATCTAGATGTAGCAAAAGTTGATTATTCAGGGTATATTGAATCTTCACACCACATCAATAATCAAGTAGGTGTTTTAAGTATACGCTCTGTAGTTGCTCATACCGAATCCCTTTTTGGGATGGGTAGCTATGAAAGTTTTTCATCTCTTTCCCCTCCACTTGATCCTCCGAGCGAAAGTTGCTTTGGCTATGAACTTCTCCCTATAGATATTGATAAAGCTATTAAGGTAATTGATGAAGAGGGTGTAGATGAAGAAAAGCTTTTAGATCTTTTGTACAATATTGAGTATTTAAATAGCCTTTCAAGAGAAATAGCTCACCGTAGAGATTCTATTTTAGCTGGATAGCTTCATCGATAATTGAAGGTCTAACAAAAATAATTAAGTTTTTCTTTAATTCCACCTCTTTTTCTGAGGAAAAAAGAGCTCCAATCCAAGGGATCGATTTTAAAAGGGGAACCCCAGATTTTTTTGTCGTTTTTACCTTTCTTGACATTCCAGATAAGACTAAAAAGTGGTTGTTTGGGACGTGAGCTTCAGTAGTCATTTGTGTTTTAGAGGTTTTTATTCCAGAGAGATTTGTCGAGCCGTCTATCAAGTGATCGTGACTTTCTGTGATTTTTTCATCGATGGAAAGGGTAATTATCCCTGTATCGCTAATCATCGGAATAATATTTAACATCACTCCAATATCTTTGTATTCAATATTTGATGTTGTCCGTTGATTGACCCCTGTTAACTCAATGATTGATCCAGCAAAGGGGACAGAGTCTCCTTCAAAAATGGTAGAAAGCTTATTTTCTCTAGCAAGAATCTTTTGATTTAAAATAATGGAAGTATCTGTATCGGATTGAATATATTGAGCAAAAGAGGTGATTTCATGAAATATTTGCTTTCCATTAATAATAGCATCCCCAATAATTCCCATATTTATCCCTTGATTTAGGGAGTTTTTACAGGCAGACAAAATATCCTTAGAGGGGCTATTTTTCCAAGAAACACCAAATTGATGCCCTTTATTTACATCTGTTTCAATAACTAAAACTTCAACATAAACTTGTTTTGGTGGGGTGTCTAGCTTTTCTATCAACTCTTTTAAGGAGATAGAAGTCTGTTTTGAAGCGGAAAAAAACAATGAATTTGAAGCTTTAACCCATTGAAGAGTTTTTATAGTATGAATTAATTCTGCATCGGTAACGTGATTTGTATTTAACCCATCTATTGAATTTTTCAAATGATTCAGAATCTCTTCACCTGAATGATACTTAAGTTTATAGAGATCAAATTCAGCAGCAGGCTCCACCTTTTTATCCTCTTTTTTTTCAGGGATCTTTTTAATGAGATAGGATTCCCCTTTTTTAACCGCTTCAAGGTTGTACTCTCCAAGGAGGGTAAAAAGATCCTCTAAAACATCTTCTGAGGATGAGCTGCTTTGTGATATAAAGATCACATCAAAATCAAGATTTTTTTCATCGGCAATAAAGTTTACTGAAAGAGCTTTTCCTAGGTAACGGACTAATTCACTTAGTCGTATTTTCGAAAAATTGCAGCTGTAATTTTCCTCGCCGAAAATAAAAGAAAGGGAGCTGATCAAGAGAAATATCTTTAAAAGAGGGTTCATAAGATGAAGAGTTTACCATAATGAACCATTTTTTTACAGACAAAAATTATATATTATCAATAATTAATGGAGGGGTCTTGAAGGTTGTTTTTTGCCTAAAAACGGTTTGGTAGAAATAAAGTTCGCTATCAATAGCTTTTCTAATAGTTTCATCCTTACAAAATCCATGCCCCTCTTCTTTAAAAAGAAGGTAGGCTGTGGGGATTTTTTTTTCTAAAAGGGCTTTATACATTTTTGAAGCTTGATCCTTAGGAACAATTTTATCTTCATCCCCCTGAAGAAGTAAAATGGGCTTTTTTAGCATCTTTGTGTGATACAAAGGGGAACGCTTATCATAGAGGGCTTTTTCTTCTGGATAGTTTCCAATTAACTTATCTAAATATCTTGATTCAAATTTATGGGTATGTTCAGCTAAAAGAGCTAGATCACTTACCCCAAAATAACTAGCCCCTACAGCAAATGTGTCTCTAAAAGTAAGGAGAGCAAGGGTGGTAAACCCGCCAGCGCTTCCCCCTTTTATAGAAAGTCTTTTTTTATCAACAAGCCCCTCTTTAATAAGATACAAAGCACAATCCTCACAATCATCAAGATCCTTAATCCCCCAATTTTTATAAAGACGATTTCTATAACAGCGTCCATAGCCGGTACTTCCTGAGTAGTTGACATCACAAACAGCAAAGCCTCTTGAGGTAAAATATTGGATAGATAGAGAAAAAAGGGCAGGGCTGTGCGAAGTTGGACCCCCATGAGAAATTAAAAGAAGAGGGGGTTTTTCTTGAGTTAAGTCTGCTGTTGGATTTTTAGGGGGATAAAAAAAGGCGTGTGAAGTTTCATTATGTCTTGTAGTAAATGAAATGGGTTTAGGAATAGAAGTCCATTCTTTTGGCAGGGTGTTTTTTCCCGAGATCTTTATTTCAATAAGGGCTTTTGTCTCTGTATTAAAGGAATAAAAGGCAAGGGGGTGTATTGGAGAACCTGCTATGAAGTAAAGAGTATTTTCAATGCTTTTAATCGAAGTATAATAGGTAAATGGTAGATTATAGGGGGAAAAGGTCCCTTTAGAAATTTCTCCTAAAACATCTAAAGCATCTTGTATTCTAACAGCAGCAATGCTTCCTGAGGTTAAAGGGGCAAAAAATGGATTGTTGTAGCGCCAATGAGCTTTTGAAAAGTCATGTTTAGAAGGACAAAGGGGAGTGTTATCCTCTTTATAAATATTCCAATATCCTGAAATATCAGAGATGAAATAAAGGTCTCCATTTGGAAAAAATTGTGGAGCAAAGGAGCTGATATCCCCTTTTTGACTTATTTGTTTTTTTTCTAGAATTCTTTTTTCTTTAGATAAAGAGATTTTCCACACATCGGAAGCATCCCAAGACATATTTGGAAAATCCCATGTAAAGTAGGCAAGAGATTGTTCATCTGGGGAGAGAGTTAGACCAGAATAAAAGTCATGATTGGATTCAAAGATGTCACATTTTCCAGTAGCCTTTTCTATTCTCATAATTCCATTTTTTATATTTTCCTCATCACTGTGATCCTCAAAAATAGCAAATAAGATAGAGCCACAACCACAGGGTTCACCAAAACGGATCTGGGGGCAATCGGTAATCTTTCGAACTTTTTTATCCTTTATTTCATAGATCTGCTGATCTTTTTTGAAGGTGAAATAGATAGAGCCTTGGTGCTCGCATAAAGAGCTTGTTCCATATTCATGAACCCCATTTTTTGATGAAAAAGGGGGTGGGGTAAGGTCTTTTTTTTCTTTTGTTGAATAGATTACACACCGGCCGTTATCTTGGGGGCGCATCTCAACAAGGTAAATATCGTCTTTTCCAATGATAAACTCTATAAATTTTACAGAATCGGTGGTTAAAGAGTCGCTTGTGATAATAGAATCAAGGCTGCCTAACATATACCCTCATTTAAATGGTTTAAGAAAAGAGCCTACTATAGGAAAAATGGAGTTTAATCACAAGAATCAATCAATGCCCATGCTTCAGCTTTTGCACTTTCCCATTCTTTTTTCTTACTACTAAATAAAGGGGGGTTTAGTGTGGTTTTAGCTAATTTTTTCGCATCCTTTAAAAGCTTTTGAGCCTTTTCCTGATCTGTATTCTTAAGAAGGTGATAGCCCTTTACATGAAGCTCAATCCATGCAAAGTTTCTTTCCCATTTTTCATGATTTTCGTATATTGTTGCAAATCTATTGGCTACATAGGAGAAATCATAATATTTAAGAAGATAAGGAAGAACACGGTCTATAAAATTTAGATTAGGATCAGGACAAGGGATAAGTAAACAATAGTTTTTGTCAAAAAGAAGTCTCAAGATCGTTAATCTATTATTTGAAATATCAGTCCATTGTGTTTCTAATTTATAAAGCATTTCTTCTGCAATAGGGACAATGGAGTTCCAATAAAATTCAACTTCTTTAAAAGTGTGTCCTTTTTTGCAAAAAAGGAGGTTGCTATCGCTTTGGTTCGACATGTAATAGAGATGATTGGCGGTTTTAAACAATTTTAGAATATTCTGTATTTCAACAATTTCTGTGAGAAGTAAAGTATCTTCAAGAATCGGAGCATTAAGACTTCTTTCAAGATCTAGGATTTGAAGAAAATAACCTCTATGACTTTCCATTCCGTGATAAGGAATTTCATCTTTATCTTTAATCGGATGTGTCAAGTGTATGATTGCGGCATTGTGATTTATCCTAAAAGCTAAAGAAATCAGTTCTTGATATGAGTTAAAAAGGTCTAATTCTTCTTGAGAAAAGTTATTCAGGGGGCTGTCTTTAAGAGCTTTATTTGTTAGAGCTATTTTGGCTGAAGAAATAAAAGGGTTTATATCTTTAACCATTGATTGATAATCGTTCATTTGTAGGGTAAACAACTCTTTGTTTAAATAGAATTGTTTGTCCAAATGAAAGGTATCAGATAGGGTTTGTTTGATCTCATCAATTCTTGAATGATTTGGACCAGAAAAAAGATTAATGGTTAAGAAAGTAAATAGGAATAGAGTTTTTTTCATAAAGAAATAGTGTGCTTAAAAGGATTATTTTTTACAAGGAAAATATGAGGCTTTTTTCAAACTCCATTTAAAAAATTAAATGGAGTTTGAAAAGGAGTTTATTTTAGAATCCTAAAACGAAAGAAAGGGCAATATTTCCTTTATGAGAAGGATCTCCCTCTTTGTAAATATCAATAAGAGGTTGATCAAATTCAAGTTTTATGATGCTAACTGATTCAGAAGGTTTGCCCATCTCCAGTCCGAGAGCAAAAGATCCCCCAAAAGAGGTCAATTCACTATCACTATAGTCATTATTACTATAGGTGTCTTGTGTGTAAGGGTTAAGATTTGTAACCCATTTGCTAGATTTACAATAGGAGATGTTTGTTCCAATTCCTGCAAACAATCGATTGTCAGATTGTGTATTAAAATAATGAAGACCCATCATTTTAGGAAAATAGATAATTTCTTGCATTTCATGTAAGGTAAAATCACTGTTTTTCGTTTTTTTCTCTCCCCACATAGATGAAAATTCAATCATTTTAGACTGAAAAAGCAAAGAGTCAATGATTCTAGATTGATAGCCTACTCCAAGAACTGGAAAAAGATTGGAGGTGTCTAAAAATAGACCTGGGCCTGCTTTAAAAGTGACGTGTCCAACATTTGCTTTATTAGCTGTCAAACTCACAGGTTGTTGACTTATGTTTGGCTCTAAAGAGGCAATATTTTCAGAAGAAGAATTTGCTGTGAGAGCTTGTAAAGTTAATAATAGTGTTAAAATAGTTTTTTTCATTATTCCTCCTTTTTAGGAATAATTAGGATCACACAATTTGATATTAAAAACAATAATAATTATGAGATTTTGTAAAAACAATTTAAATTTAATAAAATTAAAAAAAAAGAAGGGGACAAGCCCCTTCTTTTTAACAAAGAAAAACAGGAGTTTTAAAATCCTACAAGATAGGAAAGGGCAATATTTCCTTTAAAAAAAGAATTCCCTTCATTATAGATGTCAATAAGAGGTTGATCAAACTCAAGTTTTATGACACTAATAGCTTCAGAAGCTTTCCCCATTTCTACTCCAACAGCAAATGAGGCTCCAAAAGATGTCAATTGATTTTCTGTAAAAGTCTCCTTTGTTTGATTATATTCATCAAATTCCTTCAAATACTCAACCTTCTTTTTGTGAATAGAATAGGCAATATTTGTTCCAATTCCTGCAAATAGTCGATTTTCAGATTGTGTATTAAAGTAATGAAGGCCCATTAACTTAGGAAAAATACTAGTTTGTTGAAACTCTTTGACATAAATATCACTGTTTTTCATGTTTTTATACCCTCCCATATAGGAGAATTCAATCATTTTAGACTGAAAGAATAAGGAATCTGCAATTCTAGATTGATACCCCATTCCAAAAACGGGAAGAAGATTGTAGGTGTCTAAAAATAGACCTGGGCCTGCTTTAAAAGTGATGTGTCCAATATTTGGTTTATTAGCTGTGGAAATCACAGGTTGTTGACTTATTTTTGGCGCTAAAGAGGCAAAGTTTTCAGAAGAAGAATTTGCTGTAAGTGCTTGAAAAGTTAATAATAGTGTAAAAATAGTTTTTTTCATTGTTCCTCCTTTTTAGGAACACATAGAATAATAAGGTGTTTTATTGAAGTCAATATTTATTATCCTTTAGAGGGGAGGATTGATTGCTTCCATAATCTTATCCCTTCAACTAGGGTTTTTAATAAGGCATCGGATTGGGCGCTGTCTGAAAATCTAAGAATATAGGATAAGACGGGAATCTCATGGATAGTGATATAGGAAGTAGCTAAAGATGAGGTATCAAAGTCAATCTGAGAAATTTCTTCCTCAATAAAATCTTTAAACAAGGAGTTGATGGTGGCAACTGTAATAATAAAATATCTTTCCCATGTAATTGTTTTGATAAAATAGACACAGGTATTGAAATCATGTTCAAGGGCCTCTTGAAGGAGGAGAAAGGAGTGTTTTAAAGAGGTGGCTGGGAGGATGCACTGCATAAATCTGGGGGTAAAAGAATAAAAGAAGTTTTCTAAAGAGAATTCATCGTTGTAGTTGCTATGTAAAAGCTGTCTTTTAAGCTCAACAAGAACCTCATTTTGTTTTGCAATCATCCCCCCGTTAAAATCGCGTACTTCCCCAACAATGGAAGAAATAAAAGAAAAAACATCTTTTCGGGCTCTTGTAAGGTCTAAAGAAAAATCAAGACGTAGATATTCTTTTTTAGGGCAAAGAATTTCAAGGATATACCCTTTTTTAGGGATTTTTTTTCTGATTTTACCTACTGTTTTCACTTCCATTTCTTTTATGAAAATAGATTTGTTTGATCCATTTTCTTTGATGTGAATCTCATTGACCCCTGGATGTTCAGCTCGTACTAACAAAACGGTAAAAATAAGGTTTGCATTTTCTTGAGACTGATAATTGATCATCACTTGGGGTAAATCAGTAGGAAACCTTAATTGATTGTTGAGGGTTAAAATATTTCGAAGGATCTCCTCCTCATTTCTGGGCATAAAAATAGTGTTTGAAACACTTTCTATTCGAGAAATCACCTGCTCAGTGAGCCTTTCCTGAAGAACCTTAATCTCATTTTTTGAAAAAATGCCTATCGATTTTTCAATTTCCATGTAGATGATTCGAGTTCCTGTGTACTCTCTTTTATTATGAATTATAGAATCTTTCACCCCCTTAATAGGTGAAATTAAAGTGGTTAACGCTGACATTAGATGGCGTTCGTCGAAAACCTCGCTTTCAGAGGAGAAGTTAATAGCAACTAAAATTCCAACTACAGGTTTTTTTACCCCATCTTGTTCGATCACCGTTTTTAAAATTTTAGTAACAGCAAATCGATCTGATGGGTTTTGATTAAAAGCGTGGGCGGCCCGCTTTCTTAATAGATAGGTATAAGAGATGATCCTAGTAACATAGGTAAGTTTTCTTTCATTAGAGAACTTTCTTTTTGTAGGAAAAATGAATTTTTGAATTTCGTTAAATAGATCTCTTTCAAAAATTTGAGGATTTAAATCAATTAGTGGGGCTAGATTTTTTTTGATTGTAGCTATTTTTTCTTCAGAGGTAGCTTTTAATAGAAAATGTTGCATTTGCTCGAAAAGATTGTGATTGTAGCCCTTAGATGGAATGTCTAACAATTCAGAAATATTTTCTTGAACAATGATTCTTTTTTGATCCTCAGTAAGATTATTTGTAGAAACAACTCTTCGTGCATGACTTACAGCAAGGATGTTGATTTTTAATTCATGGATTAAATCAGGGAGGTTTGCTTCGACAGCGGCTAAGTTTTTCGGATCATCAATTTCTATGAACATTTCATGAAAAAATAGCCCTTTTCCCTTGTAGTGCTTGAATTGAACAACAGCTGAATGAACATGGGATAAAGAGATGCTTTTTCCAGGAAGAAGCCATTTGGTAAAATAATCACAAATAAATCTTCCTAATTCTCTTGTGTAAGAAGCTTTAGAAAGAGTTGAAATGGATAAAGTCACATTTGGACCTTCAGAATAAAAGGTAGATTTAATTAAAGGGCAATGGTCAAAAATAGATCTATAAAAGCGCCCCTTTTTTTGTTCATCATAAAGATTGTGAATCTCATTTCCATATTCCAAACAGGGAGAAGGCAACATTTCATTGATTACGGATTGAATGCTTTCATGATAATTTTCTAAATGAACCCTCCGGTGAATTGGAATACTGTACAATGGGATTACACGCATGAGTTCATTAAATAAGGGGAGATTCCCTTTTTTCTCAGAACTCATTTCCATTGGAAAATATATATTCACTGCATCACCACACTTACTTTTCTATTTAGTAACTATTTATCTATGTAGCTATCTTGATTAATCAAAAATTGACTAGGTCGATTCGATGGAAGGAGATCCTTTTCAAGTTTAACTTTCGGGAGATAAAGAGTTCCTGAGGGATCGACAAAAAGATCTTTGATATAAGGTTTGTGCATATAAGGACTTTTCCAATGATATATTGCTGTTAAAGGAACCTCTTCATTGATCACATCTAGAGCTTTATTCAATTCAGAAAAGCGCTCCTCTTTGTTTGCATAAAATAAAGATCTATCAACAAGCTCTCTATAAGTTTGGTTGTCAAAACCTGGGTAATTTTTTGCATTTTCTTTGATTCTAAAACGGTCTAAAATGCTCATTGGATCATAATAGTGAACAATCCAGACACATTGACCAATGCAGTAATCCTTTTTTCCCAGTTTGTCTAAAAAGACTTTATATTCAAAGCCATTGAGCTCAACAGTGATGTCTAAAGCTCTTCTCCACTGTTCTTGTATAGCTTGAGCTACCTTTGGATAAATGCCTGTCGATGCATGCAAAAGGGTGAGTTTTGGGAGCTGTTCTTTAGTAATACCTAATTCTTCAAGCCCCTTTTTCAAATACATTTTTGCAGTCTCTACATCCCCATCTTTAAAAAAGGGCTCTGGTTGGTTGGATAAAAGGGAGTCAGGGAGAAGTTTTACCCCAGGAATTTCTCCTGTTTGAGTGATATTATCCACAATCTCCTTTCGATTCACAGAGTAAGCGAAAGCTTTTCTAATGTTTTTGTTATTAAAAGGGTACTTATTTAAGTTAAAGCAGCAGATTGTGGATGCAGGAATCTCTGTGGTTTTAATCAATCCTTTGTCAAGTAGATTAGGTATTGCATCCGAAGGTATTCCAGTAAATGGAAGGCCTATCATATCTAATTGATTGTTTAGAAACATATTTAGCGCTGTGGTTTCATTATCTATGATAGAAATAGTGATTTGCTCTAATTCTACAGAATCAGCGTCCCAGTAATAAGGGTTTTTTTCAAAAATGATTTCATTGCCAATTTTTCTTCGTGCAAGTCTGTAGGGACCATTGCACACAAAATCTTTATCCACAGCTTCAGCCCAGTCACTGTTTTGTTGAGTGTGGTGTTGACAAACGGGGGAAAATACGCAACATGAAATAAGCTCTTTAAAAAACGGGGTTGGAGCCTCAAGATTGATTTCAAGGGTGTTGTAGTTTAACGCGTGAATACCCACATCTTTTAAGGAAACAAGCCCTTTTTTAGCCTTTTCAGCATTAAGTATTGGGAATAAAAGGTGTGCATTGGGCGCTGGAAAATATGGGTCTAGCATATCTAGCCAGGTTTGAGAAAAGTCGTAGGCAGTGATAGGGGTCCCATTGGACCATTTTGCCTCTCTAAGATGAAAAGTATAGGTGAGTTCATCTTCAGAAACATCGACTCTTTCAGCAATAGCTGGTGCTGCTAAAGAATCAGGGGTCATCCTTAACAAACCCTCAAAAAGGAAAAATTGAAGGGTTGAAGAGGTGTAATCAGCTCCTTTTCGAGGATCTAGTGTTAAAGGTTCTTGAATGATATTTAAATGAATTCCATTGACAATTTTTTTCGAAGTGGGCGATTTAGAGCAAGAAGCAAGACTCATAAGAACAGAAAGGGTTAAGAGAAAATAAGGTAGTAATTTTTTCATTTTAGTGTATCCAATAGGTTAAGAAAAAAGAAATTTATTGTAACAGAGAAAAAAAGTAAAGAATAAAAAAAAATTATTTAAAAAAAACAGATGCAATTAGCTTTGTTTCGTGATATACACAAAAAGAACTCTTAAGGGAACTTGATGTCATTTCGTTTTTCAAAAGATAACTGGCTTGTTATATTTGCAATGGTTTGTGGATCATCTATGATTTTCTTGGATTTTACTATTTTACCTGTGGCCCTTCCAACAATACAAAAGGAGTTGGATATTTCTGATGTGAATTTACAGTGGATTGTAAACGTCTATTTTTTAACAAACGCAAGCTTTGTGATTTTTGGAGGAAAATTAGGGGATATATTTGGTTCTAGAAAAATATTTGTTATTGGAACAGCTTTGTTTGGATGTGCCTCAACTTTGGGGGGATTTGCGTGGGACAGTTTATTTTTGATCGTTTCTAGGGTCTTTCAAGGCATTGCCGCTGCTTTAATCACCCCTGCAAGTTCAGCAATTATTATCACAAAATTCCCAGAAAATCAAAGAGGAAAGGCTATGGGGATTATTGTTGCTGCAAGCTCATTATTTTTATCTCTAGGACCGTTTATAGGTGGGATTATTACACAATTTTTTGATTGGCGATGGATCTTTTTTATGAATATTTTCATCTCTTTGATTGGGGTTTTTGCAACACTAAAATATGTCCCTATTTATCCATCTAAAAGGGTTAAAATTGACACAGTGAGTTTATTGCTCTTTATTGGTGGGTTATTTTTAATCACCCTTGGAGCAATGGAGGGGGGGAGATTGGGTTGGTTTTCCTATCCAATTATCCTTTCATTTATTATTGGCTCTGTTCTTTTCTTTTTCTTTTACCTTCATTACAGGGGATATAAAACTCTTGAGCCCTTTTTAGATTTTAGTCTTTTTAAAAAAGTGAATTTTTTAGCAGGGAGTATTCAAGCCTTTATTGTCCAATTTCTTTTGATGAATGCAGTTTTTTGGGCAATTTTTCTCCAAGATGGATTGGAATTTTCTCCATCAGTAGCTGGTTTTTGGACCTTTTGTTCAACAATTTTCATTTTGATCACAGCCCCTTTTGCGGGGTATCTTTCAGATAAATTTGGATTAAAACTTCCTGTGACACTCGGTTTTATTGGGTTGATGATCTGCTTTATAGGAATCATTTCCTTTTTACAGACCCATCTTTTTTACTTCCTTATGGGCGCTGTGATTATCTTTGGATTTTCCATTTCCTTAGTCTTTACTCCAATGGCTTCATTTATAATTACAGCAGCTCCCATAGAAAAAAGAGGGCTTGTGGCAGGGATTTATAATACTATGAGGTTTACAGGGGCCACACTTGGGATAGCTATTTTAGGCTCTATCTATACAAATGTTTATGATCATAAAGAACAAAGATATATTTCTAGCCACTACCCACATCTTTCTAAAGAGCAAAAAAAAGAGTGGTATCAAATTGCAAAAAACCAAAAAGCGCTATCGGAAAAGGGTTTAAATACAAAGGAGGTTAAAAAAGTGGTTAAACTTTCTGCATACTCAGCCTTATATGCGATCTCTGTCCTTTCTTTAATTTTTTCATTTATTGGATTATTACTTGTTTTTATAGAAAAGGTGCAGGTAAGATCGAATAAATCAAAGGGTTCTTTATGAAAATGAATATGTTTGTAGCAATGGTCTTACTTTCCACTTTTGGCTTTGTAAAAGCGCAAGCTTCTTCAATCACAGTTATAAGGTTAGAAAACTCAAAATACAACTCTAATGCAAGATTAAAGATCACCTCACCGCAGATTTTAAAAAAAGAGTCTCCAATTCTCCTTTTAGTCTCCAATTTTCCTATCGGAGTCGATGTCAATTCCCCCCAATTTAAAGAGTTAGGTCTTAGTGTAAACCCTTCTGGGTCAAGGGTTCTTGTGCTTTTTAGTAATGGAAAAAGAATTTATGTGACTAAAGATGATGTCAATTTACTCCTTACAGAAAGGGCCTATTTTGATAAACGTTTTAGAATCACTATTCCTAAAGATATTTATAATGAAATTTCTGAAACAAATTTTGAAATGTATAGTATGCTTGTTACAAGTTATGGGGAGACCATTAAAAGCGATACAGCATTTTATACCGATGTTTATAGCTACCAACAAGAAAAAAAGGGGATTCAAGAGCATAAAGGGGATTTAAAAAGACCCTTCATCGTTTATAATGAGCCTTTTGGGCAAAAAATAAGTGGCAACATTTTATTGGATTTTATTGTGAGAAATGCAATTATTTCCCCTAATGAGTATAAGGTCGATGTCTATATTGATGGGGTTAAAATTCAAAGATTGTATAGCCAAACCCCTCATGTTTTGCAAAATATTCCAAAAGGGAAACATGAATGCCGATTAGAACTTATTGATGGGGAAGGAAAGATTGTTAAAAATAGTGTATCTATCAACTCAGCAACAATTTACGTAAAATAATAACTTAGGAGTCATTATATGAATAAGTGGTGTTACACCCAAAATAAGTGTTGGGGCTTTTTGCTAACTGCATTAGGTGCCTTTCTTTTAACTTATAACTTATGTCCAGAATCCGATATTATATTGTATTGGCCCATTTTTTTAATTGGAGCCGGTCTTTGTCGGATGTTTGGGGGGTCTTCTTCAAAAGATAAATAACGCTAAAACATGAGGGTTAAACTCTTATGATAATGTATTTTTATAAAAGAAAAGTCTTGAGAAAATAATTCTCTTTTGTAAAGTCATGATTATATACATATGTATGTGTGTAAAATCAAAAGGAGAATTAATGTTGAAAAAGTGTAATATAAGTCATAATAAGTGCTGGGGCCTTTTAATAGCAGCTTTCGGTACGTTCTTTTTAGTTGCAAACTTAATTCCTAGCCACGCAATGATGAGATACTGGCCGGTGTTTTTAATTGCTGCAGGTATTATGAAAATGCATTGCGGTTCATGCAGTAAAGGGGATAAAAACTAGATTTATTTTTAAAAATAAGGAAGTTAAAAAGATGTAGCAGAGATGTTACATCTTTTTTGTTTTTTAGTTGCTAAAAAGTGAAAAAATATAAAGGGTGTAATTAAGATGTAATTAAGATCAAAGGGAGCCCCTTAAATGGCGAAAAGGAAGTTAGAAAAGGATCCAACAATTTTAGAGGCTGTAGATAATCTTTCTTCAATGGCAGAGATCGATGTTAAAGAGTTAAAAGGAGATGAAAAAAATAAGAGGGGGGCTTTAAACACCCTTCGTTGGCTTGATTCAAGTGATGAAAGAAAGACAGTAGAGTTGGTTAAATCTAATTTAAAGGTGGTTTTAAACTACCTAAAGCATATTCACACAAAAGAAGCAGGTCAATTACATCAGTCACACATCAAAAAGGGGATTGTTTCGATCATAGAGCTTGCTCAAGAAGCTGTCGATAAAATTGAAAAATATGGAAAGCAGTGCAAAAGAAAGATAGATATTTCTAATTCAAAGGAATATACAGCACTGATGGACTTTTATCAAAAGAGTATAAAAGGGCATTTTGAAAAAAAATCCGAGCACATTGAAGAGGAAGAAGAGCTTGATCCTGAGGATACTAAACGTCGAGGTCTTTATGATTTAGAGGGGGTAAAAAGAGATGATGATTATGAATTGTTTTATCTCCAAAAAGAGGATGGAGGGAAATTTTACAACCCAAATATTGCAAGACATATTCGGTTAGTGGCTGATTTTGATAAAATTATCTCTGGATTTACACTCTTTGATCCCCTCACAAAAGTTCCGGTCATAAAAGATTCTATAGCCTTTCATCTGTGTAGGCAATTAAAAGATCAGCTAAAAAAAGAGTTGGATCACATTTTTAAAAGTGCAGGAAGTTATAAACAAGACCCTCTTGTCCAAGATGTTTTTAAAGGATTAATGGCCTTAATGCTTGCAAGTAATGCAAAAAATCAACTAAAAATTACAACAGGAAAAAGTGTCTCTGGGTATTTTAAAGACTTTCAAACAAGTCTTCGAGCCGTTTTAAGCTCTATGGATTATAGAAATTATCTAGATTCTCCTCCCAAAGATGAGTTTTATAGGGAGCTATTAAATCTTTTGCATAAAGTGTGTGCCGTTGTGTACACCTCAAGAATTCATACTGAAGAGGTGGGATCTATTTTAGCAACAATGATGGGAAAGGGAGAAAAGAGAAGAAAAACAAGTGGCACATCCTCTGTTGCACTATGGAATGCATTACTCGATGAATATGATGTTTTACAATCGGTTTTTGAGAGCTGTCCAAATGGACCCATCTTTAAAATATTGGATATTCTCAATGAAGAAGGGGCTTTTTCTGAGTTTGACCCCATGTTTCAAGGGGATTTTCCTGGAAAGTACTTTTCTATGAAATACGAGGATAAAAAAACCGATTTTTTAAAAATTCCCTCCCCAACCATTCAAAAGACTATTGATGAGGCGACCCTTTCTTTTGAGTTTAAAGGGTTTTTAAGATCTTTAGTTAATGAAAGAAAAAAACTCCTTTTGATCAACTTTCAAGATAAAACCTGTTGGAAGGAATATGCCCGTGCTCATGTGGTTGAAAAGGGTTCTTTAGAAGGGGAGTTTAAATCTTGCTTAACAGTGATCTCTTTTCCAAAATCGACAGATTTTTATCATCAAAGAGAGGAATATGTGAAAGTGGATAGTTCGACCGATTTTAAGAAAATTTTTTATAAACAAATAGAGGGAGAGGCAAATTGTGGTTTTTTATTCCCTAAAAAGTTAGATAGAAAAGAATTTTTTGCTTTTATTAAAAAAATGATCGATGAGATTCACACGCTCTTTTTTTCAGGAAAAAAAGTGCTTTCAAGAAAAAATCGGTTGGATTTTATCGAGATTGGCTATCATCTTATATACCTTTATTTTATTAAGCTTGAAAAAGCAGATTTTACAGCTTTTTCAGCAAAAGATGGGGTCGATGTTTCTGCTGTAGCTATTGCATCCATGTTTGGGTTTTTAAAAAGCTTTGCCAAAGAAGGGGAATGGAAGGTAGAAGATGAGGATTTTCTTATTGAAACAATCTATTCTACAGCCTTTATCGTTCGAGAAAGAGCCACTCAAATGGGTGTCTTACACCGATCTGTAAGCATGCTTTCTGTAGTTACGGCTGAATTAGAAGTCGATAAGAAGAAGGTCCAAAAAGCCTTAAAAGGGCTCTTTGACAACTCCTTCTCATCGATCTTTGTTTCTCATTAAAACCTCTAAGAGGGTTATCGAGACATAGGTTTAGTTCCATATAGAGCTTCTTCTTGACTTGAATCAAACAAAACTCCAGTTTTCTCAGCTTCTCTGTGAAGCTCTTTTACATTTTTGGATTCTTCACTATCAGTTTGAATAGGAACCTCTTGTGAAGAAGTAGCAACTTCTAAAGTAGGAGCAACTTCTAAAGTAGGAGCAACTTCTAAAGTAGGAGCAACTTCTAAAGTAGGATCTACAGCCGTATGTTGTGGCACTATTTTTTTTAATTGAATTGAAGTGATTAAAGGGGTTGAAGTGTAAAGATAGTTGACAGCCTTTTTCCACATAGGAACTGTATAGCCGTTATTAATTAGCCTATTAAAAACTCTTGTCATAGTATTTTTTTCTTCTAAAAGAAGGTCGGGAAGAGCTTTGCCCATTGAATCCACCTCACTGTTCCATTTTTGTATGAGGGATAGAGCTTGTTTTACACACTGTAAACGAGCTGGAATTAAGCTTGTAAAAGGTTCATCGGGTATATTAAGATCTATCACAGCTTGAAGTTGTGTTTCTCTGCTAGAAAAAGCGGTTTCTCCTTTTTTTAAAAAGGTAGATAAAGATGAAACCCTACCTATTAAACCATTGAAGACCTCTCTTGCAATAACTTTTGCGTTGAATAAAGAAGCAGAGTCATTAAAATCTGTTAAGGTGATTTCTCCCCCTTTTTCTTTTTCACGTAGGGATGAAATGACTTGAAGCATTTCAGAGGTACTTCTTTTCACTAAGTCTACAGCATCTTGTAAAAAGGTGATATGATCAGGGACGATCTCTCGTATCTTATCGAAATAGAACCTTTCATGTACAGTGGGGTCATAAGTTGGGAATTCTAATTGTAAATTATTAGCCATCAGCTTCTCCTTTTGTTATTTTTTTAATGATTATCATTAAAATTTTAAAAAAATGGAATGTAGCAAAAAAAAGAATTTATTGTAAAGAATTTGTTTATTTTTTTTTGTACAAATTCAAAGTTGCGCTAAAGGATTGTTGTAAAAAGGTTAAGCCTCTTTTAATATCTTTTAATCTAAGGATTGTCCTTTTTTTATCAGGATTTCCTTCAACCATTGAACGAAGGCTATTTTGAGTAAAAAATTGCCTAAACTGGAAAATAGTTGTGATTCTTCTTAAAAACTCAGTGAGTTTTTCCACCCTTTCAAAGGATGCTGAATCTATATACGCTTGTGAAAAAAGGGGGCTAAGATCTTTTATTTCCTTTTCAATAATGGGTTTGATTTTTTCAAGATATGGACCTTCAGGATCTTGAAGTTCGATAATGGGGTAAGTGGGGGTTTGAGGAGGGGCAGTGACTTGTGACATGAAAAGTTCCTTTAAAGATAAGGAAAATATTTTTATCAAAAAATTGATTTTTTTGTATAGAGATTAATTTGCAGACAAGTCATCTGGAAGCATTGAATAGGAGCTATACTTTCCCCCAATATGTTTTAAAACTTCCCCCCAAACATCTTGAGACAAGGTGTTAAAGATGAGTTCAGCATTTGCTGGGTAAGGGCACCATAGACCCTCTAAAACCTCTTTTTCTAACTCTCCAAAACCCCAACCAAGGTAGCCAAAGCAAAGGATTAAATGTGTATCAGAGCTTTCTGAAGTAGACTCTTGAAGAAAGGAAAGATCCCCCCCTAAAAAGACTTGATCACAGATATGGAGCATTTGATCGCCACGTCTTGCATCTGTATGAAGAAGCATCATCTGCCCTTGTCTCATTGGCCCTCCTAATCTAAGGTGAACATTGGGGTGAGATAACTCAGCCATAAATTCAGGATCAATGTTTGGGTTGATGTCTAACGGTTTATTGATAATAAGTCCAAAAGAGCCCGCAGCGGTATGCTCGCATAAAAGGACAACACTTTTAAATGTTAAAGGATCTTCAATTTCTGGGGAGGCGGCAAGTAAAACTCCCTTTTTCAATTTCAACTCACTCATCAATTCTCTCCACACCGATTTTTTGTTGGCATCAAAGGAGCCTCTTCCCTTAGTTGATAGAGTTCTTCGTTATATAGAGTCACTTTTTCTTGTAACGATTTTAACATATTCATAAACTCTAAGAATTTTTTTTGAAATTGTGGGTTTTCGGAGAGCTCTTTAGTGGTGAAACGATCTGTCAGCATATTCATCCTTTCTAAAGTAGAAATAAGAGAGTCCACATCGTGGTTGATTTGAGCGCCAAAAGCCATTGGATTTTTTATAGAATTAGCTTGAGCCATGAGCTTCACACGCTCTTTTTGCCATGCTTTGCTGTATTGAAATAAAATTCCATATTGGTTGATATCATTCATCATCATGTTGGCTTTACTTAAAATAGCAGAGATGTCTAAATAAAAAGAATCATCGGTGATAAGTTTTCCTAAAGTCCCTTTTCCACAGGCAATATTTTTTGAGATAGACTTAAAATTTTTAGCTACACAAGAGATCGATTCAAAAAAATCATCCTCAGCAAGTTTTTGCAAAGCGGCATCAATTTGAGAAACAGCAGAAGAAAAGGTGTCTGTCAATACTTTTACTGAGGCAACAATTCCAGAGGTGTTAATATCATTTACTGTGGTTGTTAAACTTGCTGCAAGAGTTCCAATGTTAGTGATTGTTCCCCCAAGATTATCGCCATATTTATCCATCCACTGAATCACTTTTTCTAAGGTGTTTTCCATTTTTTCAGAAAGGGTCTGAAATTCATTCACCGCACTTTCAAATAGGTCTGTTGAATCTGCATAAATAACATCTTTATCATTTAAAAGGATCACCTGGTGACCAGGTTTTTGAGCTATAGGGAGAATAGCGATATATTTTTCCCCTAAAAGACCCTGAGTTTGAACAATAAATTTATCTGTGGAGTAAATTTTTGTCTTAGAATCCACCTTGAGTGTTAACACAAAAGGAAAGACTTTTCCAAAGGCATTGACAGCATTTTGACGGGCATTATCAATTTGGTGAATAGACTCTACCTCCCCAATGGGTTTACCTGCAAGAGTGACCCTTGTCCCCACTTGAATTCCACTAATATTATTGAATCGAACATTTAAAGTTTGCTTTCCATCGCCAATACTTGGTTTAATAAAAAGAATCATCCCCACAATAAGAAAGACCCCAACAAAGACAAACAGTCCGATTAACATATTTTTGATGCTTTTATGCATGATTTCTCCTTGCGGCTCTTTCAATAAGAGAGAGATCTCCTCCAATTGTCTTATTAAATTGATGGATAATGGGGTGATCTGTCTTCATAAAGGTTAAAGGATCACAACAAATTTCAACCCTCCCATTATCAAGAAGGGCAATTCTATCGGCAATTTTTAATGTGGTGGGAATGTCATGAGAGACAACAATGGTTGTCCCTTTCAACTCATCTTGCTGCTGTTCAATACACTCAGCAATAGTAAGAGCTGTTACTGGGTCAAGACCTGTTGTGGGTTCATCATAGCAAATGTATTTTGGTTTATAAATAGATCCTCTTGCAATACTCACCCTTTTTTTCATCCCCCCTGAAATATCTGAAGGGTAGAGATCTTCTATCCCATCAAGACCCACTTTTTTGAGCGCATCCTTTACTAATTCCTTAATATCGGACTTCTTGATTTTTTCGCCACCTTTTGTTAAATGTTCCCTAAGGTAAAAACCAACATTTTCAGCTACAGTCATAGAGTCAAATAAAGCCCCCATCTGATATATTGTGGCAATATTTTTCAATGCATCATAAAGATAAGCCCCCTCTAAGCGATTCATAAAAAAATCATCGACAAGAATATCCCCAGAGTCTGGCTTCATTAACCCTACAATATGCTTTAAAATAACACTTTTTCCCACCCCTGATTTTCCTAAGATGACAAAAATTTCATTATCGTTAATTTCTAAATTTAAGTTGTTTAAAACAACCTTTGAGCCAAAGGCTTTATTTACATTCTTTATCTTAATCAAGTGAAAAGCCCCCCTATTTCAGCATGAAGGGTGTTTAAAGCAATGGTCAATAAGAAGTTTACAAATAAAATGATCACGTAAGAAATAACGACAGCAGAGGTTGTGCTTTCTCCAACACCTGCGGCCCCTCCGGAAACTTTAATCCCTTTAAAACAGCAAATGGTTGTGATTAAAACACCAAAGACTGTCGCTTTTGTTAAGCCGACAAATATATCAAAAGTGGTTGTATAGGTAGGAATAGGCTCCCAAAAAACAATCGGGGGGATATTGAAAAAATAGACAGATATTAAATAGCCTCCAAAAACACCCATCACAATACTAAAAATGGTGAGTATTGGAACCATGATGAATCCCCCAATAAATCGGGGGGCAATAAGGTAGTTGTTTGGGTCAATAGCCATTGATTTCATCGCGTCAATTTGATCGGTAACAACCATTGTTCCAAGTTCTGCAGTCATTGAAGCGCCCACCCTCCCTGTAATCATAAAGGCTGTAAGGACAGGACCTAGTTCTGTTAGCATCGCTTTTGCAACCATTAACCCTGTGACGCTTGCAAGCCCCTTATCGGCAAGTTGATAAAAAGATTGGGCTGCAAGGACAAGGCCTGTGCTAAAACCTGTTAAAGCAACAACTGTTAAGGAAAGTACCCCTATATTAAAGAGTTGATCCCGAATTAAACTCCACCGGGGAAATTTTTTGCAGAGGGAAATAATAACTCTGACAGAAAAAACGGCATACTCACCTACAACAGCGACAAAAGAGAATTGGGAAAGGATACTCTCTAACATTAGGGTCTCTTAAATTTAGGCTAATTATCGTCATATTACCGATATTATCCAAAAACTCAAGAGATTTATTTAAGAACACTCTTTTAACAATCTGCGATAGTGGGATAAAATCTCATCTAAAGTTCTTTCTACTTGACCTTTATTTGCTATTGTAGAGTCAAAAGTTTTGTTTGTGTCTTCAATAAACTTTTGCATTAAAGTGATCTGTCCGTTAAAACCTGCATTTTTACCCTCTTGAAGATGATTTAACAGTTCATTTGCTTTATTAAATAATCGACCCACTGCAGAAAGGGCCCTTTCTGTAGAGCAGTCTTTAGTAAAACCTGCTCCAATAACATTTAAAACAATCCCAATAAATCCAACAGTGGTTTCTCCTGCCGAAAGTTCATGATTTTTAGACAAATCCTTATATTTTTCCTCTAATGCATCGATTTGATAATGATGAAGCCATTTTTCTTCTAAAGAGAGTTCAAAAAGAAGGTCTAGAGTTCGTTTTCTTAGAGTCTCAATGGCAAGATTTAAATTCAAATAGGTGTTTTCTTCAGTGAGAACCTCTCTGAAATAGGTTGTCGGTTGTATACCTGTTGTAGGTGATGACATAATTACTCCCTTGTATATCTATCTGTGATGATTTTTTTTAATGTATCTTGGTACAAAGCAAGTGCTTCATTGATAAGTGCTGCATTTTTAGAAATTTCTTCAGATAGGTAGTTCATGATTTTAAAGGACGTTTCTAAATGATCCTTATTAGAAAATAACTCTTTGGATAAGAGGGTCGATCTAGCCTCTTCTTCAAAACTATGTTTACGCTCTTTAAGAGCTATGGCTTTTGCCCCTTGTGAAGAGACAGAGACTAAAGTGTGAAAAATAGCTAATACATTTTTCATTGTCCCTAATTTAGCTCCAAAAAAGGCACACCCTCCAATAAAACCAATAATGCCTCCACCAATTTGAAAAGCTAAAGTAAGATCGTTTTTAGTTCCTGTTCTTTCTAAAATAAGGCAACTTAAAGCGATGATGCTTGAAATAATCATAGCAACCCCTGCAACGATCAGGGCAGGGTTTGCTGAAGAAAGTAAGGCACAGCCTATTGAAAGGCTCACAACATCCATCACCCCTCCACCGAGATGACTGACAGTCTCCCAAAATCCCCTTTTTTTTGAAAACTGTCTTAATTTTTCTTGAGAAAGGGTGTTTTTTTTCTCAAGCTCTCTAATATGTTGGATAGAGCGATCTATATCGATATCAACTGTTTTTAAAACAAGCTCTTGAATCTCTTCAAATCCCTTTACGAAAGAAAAAAACCCCCCTATAAAAGTTGGCCAATTGCTGTGGGATAAAGCAATTATTGTTGATCCTTGAACAAGGGGCCCTTTTTGATTTAAGGGGGAGTGCTTTTTTACACCCTTTAAAGTTAAAGGAGAACTTTGAAGGGGTAGAGCCGCTTTGCTTTCCAAAGGAGGGGTTTGTATATGTGTAACCTTTTCAACATCATGGTTTGAATCTAAAATAGAAACTCTCATTAGAGGGCTCCTTTTACAGCTAAATGTAATTTTGTAAACAGGGTAAAATGGGGGTGCTCTTTAGTTATTTTTTCTGAAAGATCCTTTAAAAGAGGGGCTGCCTCCTCCTTTTGATCTAAGTAAACAAGGCACTCGGCAGCAAAAAGTAGATAAGTGGGTTCATTTTTATCTAAAGAAGAAGCCATCGCCCAAGCAACTAAAGCCTCTTGATAGTTTTCAACCATTTGCCTACAGGAGGCTAAACCCTGCCAATAACTTTTTTCTAAGGGTCGAGCAAGAACCAGTCGTAAAAAGAAAGTCTCGGCCTCTTTAAATTGATTGCAAAGATAAAACTTATGAGCTAAATGATAAAGGAGTTTCACATCCTTATCAAGATATTGTGAAGGGGGAAGGTCTTCATCTTTTGCAATTTTTTCCCTAAATTCTTCAATGATTTCAATCATTTCCACAGGGGTTGTTTCTTCCAAGCTATCAATCATTTATCCTCCTGCAGGTCTAAAATTACGAATCATCACATCGCTATCTGTTTGTTTGATTCCATGCCGAGCAAGGATATCTGTTATAGTGATTGTAACGTTAGTCAGAGTGGAAAGGTTATGAGCATTTTGAGTAAGATTGTGCCGATCAAGCTCTAACATCGCTTCACATTTGTGGATTATTTCCTTTAAAAGTTTTCGATCCACTTTATCTAAGTTATAAGAACCAAAGGGGTTGTCGTCGTCTTTTACAAGATTTGGGTTGTTATTTTGATGGTTAGGGAAGTGAAAATGGTTAAAGCGATCGATTGTGTCTCTATAATCCCTTTCTAAAGAAAAGGATTCATTTTCTTTTAAATCCTTTTCTATATTTTTCATCTCTTCCAAAATATGAGTTATCTCTCTTATTTCTAGACCCAATCCATCCTGCTGATCTAAAAGCTTTTTAATTTCAGTGGTAGAAAAGTCATCCCTTGCTGTTTGAAGGGCGACAGAGGCGTAGGCTAAATTATAACCAAATAGGTTTTTTGATTCCATAAAGTTCCTTTAAAAACCAACTATAGTAGCAAAAGTGATAAATAAGATCAAGACAATTAAACACATCTTGAGTTTACTTTTTATTTGTAATCCTCTACACTGTTTTGAAATTAGGAGTGTGCCTATGTCAAATTTTATGGTTGGATTTTTAGCCCTTTTGGTGATTGGATCTGTTGTGATTCTTTCTGTTATTTCAAGTTGTGTGAGCTTATGGTTTAGAGCTATTGTTTCTTTAGCCCACGTTTCAATGTTAAGTATTGTAGGGATGAGGATACGAAAAGTGCAACCAAAATTGATTGTTGATTCAAAGATCAATCTTACAAAAGCGGGGTTAAAAGAGATTTCCGTTTCAGATTTAGAAACCCATTATTTAGCAGGGGGAAATCTTTCTGAGGTTGTAAGAGCTGTCATTGCTGCCGATAAAGCAAGTATTAAGCTTACGTGGAAACAAGCAACGGCCATTGACTTAGCAGGGCGAAATCTTTTTGAAGCGGTCAAAACCTCTGTCTACCCAAAAGTGATCGATTGCCCAAAAGGGGGGGATGACAAATATATTTCAGCTGTCGCTCAAAACGGAATTGAATTGTTAGTTAGGGCTCGAGTCACTGTTCGAACAAATATTATGCAACTTGTTGGAGGGGCTACGGAAGAAACAATCATAGCAAGGGTTGGAGAGGGGATTGTCGATGCTATCGGTTCAGCTCAAAGTCACTACGATGTGTTAAAAAGCCCCCATAGTGTCTCAGAAAGGGTGTTGCTTAAAGGATTGGATCAAAACACTGCTTTTGAGATTTTATCCATTGATATTGCCGACATCACAGTGGGACAAAACATCGGTGCAGAGTTACAATCTAAGCAAGCCCTTGCCGATATGCAGGTAGCACAAGCAAAGGCAGAGGGGAGAAAGGCGATGGCTATAGCTTTAGAACAAGAAAAGAAAGCTGAATTGATAGAAGCGGAAGCTAGAATTCCCATTGCTATTGCCCATGCCTTTGAGAAAGGGCAGTTAGGGGTTATGGATTATCAAAAGCTTAAAAATTTAATGGCCGATACTGATATGAGACGATCTATTGCTAAGGAAGGGGAGTAGTGGAGGCTAAAAAGGGTTTAAATGATAAAAAAAAGTCCCTCCTCAAACAATTGGGGGGCAAAAAAAAAGTGATGTTAGCTTCCCTTATTTTGGATAAAGAGGGGTTAAAAAGTGTCGCCTTTGAATATCTATGGAAAAAATGGTCTACTTGCGATCAGACCAATCTAGATGTGTAATAAAGCGTGTGTCTACTTTTGATTCTGAAAGGATAAACTGTTTATCCCCTACTTGAATATGGTAGAGATAGGTTTGAGGGCTTAAAGCGCGTCTTTCAAGAATTTTGATGTTATTTTTACTGTTTTTAGAGGTGATGGTTGTAATTGGGGTCCCTCTTCTATAAATATAAATGACGATGAAGAAAAAAGTGAGTAAAATCCCTAAAAAAAATAGGGTTGTAAAGAGCTGCTTTTGGTGCGAAGATTCTAAAAAAGGGTTTGTTGTTGCCTCAGGTCGTAGTTCCTCTTCTTGAGGAGCCTCTTTTTCTTGGTTTGGGTTTTTAGGTGTGGAAAGCTCAACATTTCCCAAAAGACAAAGGGGGAGTAAAAGTAAAAAGAAATATTTTTTCATCATGGTTCATTTATCTCTTTTTTTTCAATTCTCGTCCAGCTATAATTCTTCCATGCGCGGAATCATTGCTACAGATATTGATGGAACCCTAACAGATAAAAACCATGAAATCCCAAAGGCTGTCTTAGAATTTTTAGGAAAAAAGCATAAGGAGGGGTTTGAGATTGTGTTTTTAACAGGTAGAACCCACTTTTTTTGTAAAAGGGTGTTAGCCCCTTGCACATTTCCCTTTCATCTTGGGGTGACAAATGGAACTGAGACCCTAAAAATGCCTCAAGAAAAAGCTTTTTTTAAACATTTTTTGACTAAAGAGGTTGCAAAAAAAATTGCCTCCTTAAACCCCTTTTTAGATCGAGGTTTTATTTTTTACTCTGGATCTGAAGCAGGGGATTTTTGCTACTACATTCCCCACCATTTTTCATCCTATGGAAAGGAATATATTGAAAAAATAGTGATGAGCAAGGGGGTCAACTATAAGGCTATAGACTCTTTGGATGCCGTTGATGTCGATGCATTTTCGATAATAAGAGCCTTTGGAACGCTGAAACAAATGGAGGATTTACAAAAAATTTTAGCTCAGGAAATGGGGGATAAGATCAATTCTGTTGTCCTTCGTGATGTTGGGCAAGGAGAGTCTTTTTTACTTTTTATTTCCGAAAAAAATAGAACTAAGGGAAGTTGTTTGCAACAATTAAAAGCTGACAATCAATGGACGGGATCTGTCATCGCCTGTGGCGATGATCTAAATGACCTCCCTCTTTTTGAAGTGGCCGATATTAAAATTTGTATGGAAGATGGTCACCCTAACCTATTAGAAAAGGCAACCCTTATTGCAAAACCCTCCTATATGATGGGAATTATTGAAGCTTTAGATAAAGCTATAGGACTTATCGATGATTGAATCAAAAATCCTTTCAAATGTGAATGCATTTGCTGAAAAATATAAAAGTATCTATACAGGCTGTCTTCATTATAAAAATGAAAGGGAGGAGACAAGAGATGTCATTGCCTTAGTTGAAAACATTCTTTATGCCCTTTCTCAAATAACTACCTACTCTTTAGAAAAGGCTGAATGGGGCTTTGCCTTTTTAGAGCGACTCTTTAATTTTTTTACCCCAAAGGGTTTTCCTGGAGCTATCCATGAATTTCCACATGTGTATAGCGATAAAGCGAACCTTGATATTTGTTTAGCCCTTACATTTTTTTTGAAAAATTATAGCAAAGTGGTTCCAAAGGTCCATAAATTAATGATAGAAGGGATAAAAGATCAATTGCTAGAGATACTGAGCAAAAGGGAGTTAAAACCACTAGATAGATACCTTTTTGAAACCTGTTGCCTTAAGTCAGATCGAAAGGAAATTGAAATTTCGACATTTTTTGAGTATGAGAAGGTGGTTTTATGTAGACTTCTTATGGGTGAAAAAGTTGTTCTTTCATGGCACAAAACTTTAGATGTCTATACTGGACCCCTTTTAGAAACCTACTATAAAGAGGGCAACCCCCTTTCTTCTTTATTCACAGAACTTATCCACGGAACAGGGGAGAGTCATATGTCTTTATTTGCAGCACTACTTCCAAAAAAAGGGTGGCAAAAGTGGCTCTTTTTTGAGGAAATGGAAAGGGAGGATCTTTATATCAACCATAGAGCCCCCTTTTTATCCATTCACTTTGAAGGGGCCTCTTTTGTAGGCCAAGGTAATTTTACAGTGACAGTCTGTTACGATGAGGTGACAATTGCCCTTGATCCTTTTGAAGAAATGGACTTTTACTTCACTTGTTCTTGTAAAAATGTTATTTTAGTTGATGGGATTAAAGCAACGGTCTTTTATCCGGAGGAAAGGGTTTTTTTAAAAAGTGAAAAAAAAACGATCATATTAAGATTTATTTCTCAGAAGGAGGGTTTTATTGGACATATCATGAGGGGGAATAGACCCAACCAAATTTCAAAAAAACCGATCCTTTTTGACCACCGCATCCACCTTTTAGGGTTAAAAAAGACCGATTTAAATTAATAAAGGTTATCATTCATAATAAATCACATTTTAGTTAAAAAATTGACTCCTCTCAAGATGTAGAAAAAATTATAATATAATTTTTTTTACTATAGAAAATCATAAGAATAACAGAGTAAATATAGAATAATTTTTTAAAATATCTTTACATATTGCAAATAAAACCGGTGTTTGATACATTTAGTATTAATAAATCAACAAAGGAGTTTATTATGGGTGGAGTGGCAGCACAAATTAGGGAAGGGGCGTCTAGTGTAGTAAGACAGGCACAAAGAGCTGTAGCAGGAGGTTCAACCCCTATTGCTAAAAAAGATGCGGCAGCAGCTTGGGCAGTTGCTGGAGCGGTGGTTTTGGTAGTTTCGTTATTCTTGGCAGCAGTCGGTGGTCTTGTGTTAGGTTTTGTCGCAGCAGCGATTCTTTCTGCAGCTGCAATTTTAGCGGTCCTTGTTTTAACAAACACCCCTGAAAGTTTTAAAAGACAAATCGCAGAGATTAAACAAAATATGTCTAATTTTAAAAATTGGTTGAATACATGGAAGGAAGATAAAGGCGCTGCTTTTATATCCATGGCTCCAAAAAAAGCGCAACAGTAACTGTTGTTACTATTTTGATAAATGGTCCTCATTTAGATCTCTTTTTGATATACAAATGGAGATTTTAAGTGAGGGCTATTGAGTAAAAAAGTCAACTTCTCCATACGGACCCATTGCATGAAGTCCGTTATCCACATAAATTATAGATGCAGTAATAGAGGCTGCATCGTTACTTAATAAAAAAAGGGCCGTTTTGGCCACATCGTCAGCTAAAAGATCTTTTTGTAAAGGAGCATGAGCTCTAGCATAATTCACCATATCTTCAATTAAACCGATCGCTTTTGCTGCACGACTTTTTAAGGGGCCAGCTGAAATAGAATTTACCCTTAAGCCATAATTTCTACCCACTTCAAAGGCAAGGGTTTTTGTGTCGCTTTCTAAAGCCGCTTTTGATGAACTCATCCCCCCGCCATATCCAGGAACAATTTGATTCGAAGCAACGTAGGTTAAGTTGAGGATTGAGCCTTCTTTGTTCATCATGGGGGCAAAATGTTTTACTAAACTAATAAAAGAGTAGCTTGAAGCGCTTAATGCTTGTAAATACCCAGATCTACTTGTTTCAAGTAAGCTCTTTTTTATTTCAGGGGCGTTAGCAAGAGAATGAACAAGAAAGTCAATAGAGCCAAAATCTTTTTCCACTTGCTCTTTAACACCGCTTACAGTAAAGCCTTTAACATCTTTATACCGTTTATTTTCTAAAAGAGAGGGGGGGACATCATCGATAGAATCAAAGAGGGCATCTATGGGGTAGATAGCTGAAAAAGACATTGTTGAACCATCGGATAAAAGGGTGTTAAGTTTGTTGTTTTTTAGGGCGAGTGTAAAAATGTTAAAGGTGGGGACCCACGTTCCTACAATAATTTGGCACCCTTCTTCAGCAAGGGCTTTTGCTATTGCCCACCCAAACCCTTGGTCATCACTTATTCCAGCAATAAAGGCTTTTTTTCCTAAAAGTTTTTTCATTTACTTCTTCTCAATAATTTGTATCTTTTAGGGGAAGTTTAAGGGTATAAAAATATAAACACAAGGGAAAGGTGTGGGGTTTTACAGGTGACAAATCGATGAACCTTTGCTATACTTTCAGATCATGGAAGAAAAAAATGAAATAAGCTATTTTAAGCATGGAGTGTTTTCTAAAAATCTTTTTTTAGCAGAACCTTCTGATTACCCCTATTTAATTCAGTCTATAAAAAAAGGGGTCAAAGGAGAAGTCTTCTTTTTTTGTGAAGGGGCTTTATTTTCCGACCTAATCAATGACATCTTTCAGCCCCCCTTATTTGGAGAAAAAAGGGTCTTTATTGTCCTTTCCTGTGATGAGTACACAGATGAGGAGTGGGATCTTTTATTTCAAGAAAAAGGGGAGATCTGTTTTTTCTTCACTTCAAAAGCAAAAAAAGCTCTTATAGAGAGGTTTAGTAAAGAGGGAGGGGTTTTATCGTTAATAGAGGAAAAACCTTGGGATAGAAAAAACCGTCTTTTAAAAGAGGTGATCGCTACGTTTCATAGCGATGGGGTCTTTATTTCTCAGCCTACAGCCTCCCTGTTTGTCGAAAGGGTCTACGCAGATCTTTATCTTTTTACAAATGAACTTTTTAAGTTAAGGAGTTTTGCTCAAGGAAAAAAAAGTATAGAGGAAAAGGATATTGATGAACTTATTCCCCCCCTTCCTGAGGAAAACACCTTTAAAGTCACTGAGGATTTAGTCTGGAAAGGGGAATTTGCTAAACATTTATTAGTAGATAGCTCTTCTTTATTACTTCAAATGATCGGTGCAATTCGATTTCAGGCTATGTTGGGACTAAAGCTTTTATCGGTAAGTGGAGGGGGGGTTGCCCCTTGGCAAGAAAAAAAATATAAACAAAAAGCCCAAAGTTTAGGGGATGCTTTTTTCAAAAAAGTATTTACTCTTACCTTTAAAGCGGAAAACAGGGTTAAACAAACAACATCCCCTCCTTCAGCTATTTTTGATTTTCTCTCTATCCAAATTATTGCTAATGCTAAAAATAGTCGATGAAATAAAGGGGGGGGTGTGATAAACTCTTTTCATGACTTTATATTTATTACCCAATTTACTTGCTGAGGATAGCGATATTTCACTTTCAATTCCCCCTTGTGTTGAGGGGATTATCTATCAATTGGATGGATTTTTTGTTGAGACCCCAAAAGAGGCAAGGAAATTTTTAAAACGTTTTGATTTTGAAAAAGTACGTGATAAACCGATGGAAATTGTTGACAGAAGATCTGATGATTTTTCCTCTCATCTAAAACAGTTGAAAAAAGGGGGTTCTTGGGGCCTTTTAGCAGATAGTGGATTGCCCTGTATTGCCGATCCTGGATCAAGACTTGTCCTTCTTGCAAGACAATCTGGTGTTGAGGTGATTGCAATCCCTGGACCTTCAAGTCTTTTTATAGCCCTTCAGCTCTCTGGATTGTACTCACAAAAGTTTACCTTTTATGGATACATGCCAAGAAGGATTGATAGAGCTTTAGGGAAAGATAAACACCTTCAGGTCTATATTCAAACCCCTTACAAAACAGAAATCACTGTTCAAAATCTAGTAGAGATTTTAGATCCAAGAGACATGCTTTGCATAGCCCTTGATATTGGCTCTTCTAATCAAGAAGTGATTACCGATACAGTAAAAGGGTGGAAATCAAGGAAGTGGCCAAATTTTACAAAAAGACCTGCGGTCTTTTTAATTCAATGCAGATAAAAGGAGAAAAATGAGTTTAGCTTGTATTTATGAGCAGATGAAACCAGGCTTTAAAAACCTAGCACAAGACACACTGCTTTTTGCTAACAAAGATGAATTAGAAAAAAACGCAAAAAAACTGTTAGAAAAAATTATAGAATGTGCCAAACAAATTTTACCAAAAGCGGTGTTAGAAAATAGACTCTCAAGTAACTCTCTTTATCAAAAGATACTTTCAATAAGCAACGAAATTTTTTTAATTGAACAATCACAAAATCTACCCATTCTTGCCTTAGGAAGCTGTTTAAAGAATCAGGGTCTTCCTATTAAATATAAGTTTAGTTTTGAAGTAAGAGCATGGTTAAATGATCCAGACAATCAAAAACATATTGATAAAGTAAAGAGTATAGACCTAAAGGGAATGAGTTTAAGTGGAGAGGTGCCCAAAGAAATCGCTTTGTGTAGAAACCTTACACAGTTAGATGTAAGAGATAATAGATTTACTTCCATTGCTAGTGAGATTTTAAGGTTAGAAAACTTAATCCTAATTGAAGGGGCATATAATTGCATTTCAGAGTTTCCAATTCTAACTGATTCAAATATAAAAAAAATTAATTTAAGATACAACGAATTTAGAATGACTTATCAAGAAGTTCTAGCCACCGTCCCAGATGAGCGGATCGTTTATTCAACATTAACTACGCGTGAGGGTACAGTTCAGTTTGCTTCTAACCCTCGAAATTCTTCAATTTGGGGGAGAAAAAGGGGGGCAGCATGCATTTAAAAGGTGTTGATAATCAACTTGCAAGATCACAGTGGGATCTTGAAAACAAAACAGTCCAATGGTGTAGAGAAAGGATGAACGGCGTTGAAAAGATTCAATCCATTTATAAAAAAGTATTTGAAGCTGTTAGATCGGTAGAAGTGATGTTTGAAAGGGCTATTTCAACCAAGAGCACCTTGGAAGCAGTGCTTTTAAATAAGGTGAGGAGAGAACTGAAAGATGTACAAAGCTTTTTATTAGAACGAAAGGTTCAAAATCTGTCATCACAGCTTAAGTGTGCAATAAAATGTAAGAAATATCAAAAACAATTAAGTCAAAGCAATTTAGCACATGTATTGGAAAATATAATTGAAATTAATGGGTCTATAAAAAAATTTAATGGTCTTAAAAAATCCTGTAATCAAGAAGAAGCGTCATTTGAACAGATTCAAAATCTTTACATAGAAGCCCTGTTAAAGAGGCATAAAGCTTATAAAGAAAGACAAGATGGAGAACAAAAGGTCCATCGTATGGAAGAAGAGGTTAAAAAAATTCAAGAGATGAACACTCAAGGTTTTTCTCCAAGGGAAATAAAACCCCTCTGTTTAAAGGCTAAAAACAAAGCGATCCTTGCTAAGGCCAGTTTGGATAGAATGAATGAATTGTTGAAAAAAATGGAAGAAGAAGAAGCTAGAGCTAAAAGAAATCTTCAAACTGCTTATGAAAAGATTTTCAGACTATCTTCATCTTCTCTTGAGATTTAAATAAGATCAGAAGCCACATCATCATAGAACAAAAGCCCCTTTTTTGTAAGGGAAAGTCTTTTTGAAGTTTCTTTAAGGTACCCTTCTTTAACCAAAGCCTCTATAGATTCTTTACGTTCAAGAAGGGTTTCTTCAAAAAAACGTTTCTCTACCCCACAAAGCATTCGGATCCCTGTCATTAAAAGTTCCCGTTGTGAAGCCCTTGGATCAAGTTTTTCATAAAAAGCGACAGGATCCTCCCCTTGTCTCACTTTTTCTGCATAGACTCTCATATTACAGACATTTTGAAAGCGCGCTCCATCAATATAGCTGAAAGCCGAAGGGCCTACCCCATGAAAGGGGGTCCCTTTCCAGTAGCCTGTATTGTGAATAGACTCTTTACCTTTTTTTGCGAAGGCAGAAATTTCATACCGATGAAGACCCATTGCTTTTAGTGTTTTTATCGCATCGTCTAACATTAAAGTGGAGTCTTTAGAGGAAGGGCGAAGAATTTCTAAAGCTTTTTCCTTTTTTTTAAAGGGGGTGAAGGGTTCTATTGTTAAATTATATAGAGAAAGGTGAGAGATGGGAAGCAACGAGCAGACATCTAAACTTTCTTGAAACTGTTTTCTTGTCTGAGTGGGGATATCATACATTAAATCAATGGTGATATTTTCTATCCCACTTGTGTAGGTATCGATAACACCTTGCCTTGCCTTTTCTCCAGAGTGATTTCTTCCAAGAATTTTTAAGAGGGCATCGTCGAAACTTTGGACTCCGATACTAACTCTATTAATCCCCACCTCTTTATACCCCTTCATAGTTGCAAGATCGACATCCTCAGGATTTGCTTCTAAGGAGATTTCTTTACAAGAACTAAACAGAGAAAGGATTTTTTCTACATTTTTTGGTCCCAGTAGGTAAGGAGTACCCCCGCCAAAATAAATAGAATGTAGAGGTTCATCAAATTCTTTTGATTGAATTTCTTTAATCAAAAGATCTGTAAATGCATCGATTTTATTTTCATCAAATTTAACAACAAAAAAATGACAGTAGGGACATTTTTTTCTACAAAAAGGGACGTGGATATATAGACTTTTACCATGAGTCATCGTAATCATCTTCAGGGAGATCTTTTGTCCTCTTCCACCGATTTTTATCGCTAAAAGGGTCTTCATCAGATTCATATTCTGCGGTAGCTTTATCCCCCCCTCCTGCCATTTCTATATCAAACAGTGTGGTATGGTCTGCTTCAAAAGAGGTTAAAGTATCCATATCAAAAGTAGAGTCATCACTGCTTTTTTCAAAATCAACATCAGCCATAGATTGAGGTTCGTAAATTTGCTTTTGTTGCCCTTTTTTTGGGATCATAAACTCATCTGCTTCGCCACTTGGTTTTAGATAGTCAAGTCTCTTTTTCTCTTCGTCAATTTTTGCTTGGAGGGCGTTAATTTCAATGTTATGCTTTTCAATATCTTTTTTAGGGACAAGATTTAAATCTAACCACTTCTTTAACTCTTTAATCTCAGTTTCTAGCTTTTTCAATCTCTCACTTTTCATATAACTCTCTTTTATAGATGGTACATACTAAAAAATTATAACTATTTTACCCCTCGATAGCAAGAAGATTTTCTCTTGAAAAAAATCTTTTTAACACTAAAGTAGGGATAGATAGCCCACTGCTAAAGGATGTGTATGCAAGAGGAAGAGTTCTTACATTTTGAAAATGAAAGGTATGTATATGAGCAGTATGAGCGTTATCAAAAAGATCCTTATGTACTACCCATAGAATGGATTCGATTTTTTCAAGGAATGGAGTTATCTTTTTCTAAAGAGATAACGGTTAAAGACAAAAGCCTATTGGACAAGGATCGGATTGTTTCTTATTTGAAAGAAAAGGGCCATTTATTTGCACAAACAAACTCTATAGAGGGGAAAAAGGAGTGTACCATTGAGACTATTTTTGAAAAACTCTCTGTAGATCAAAGGGAGCTACCTTCTGAATTTTTGCAGTCGATAGAAAGTGTCAAGAATATCTACTGTGGGAAAGTGGGGTTAGAATTTTTTGAGGATGAGGATGTTGAAAAAAGGGTCTTTTTTGAAACGGCGATGAAACAAAGGGGGGAAATTTCTAACCTTCATCTTATAAGTGCTTTAAAAGAGGTGGGAAAAGCAAAATTATTGGAGGAGTTTCTCCATAAAAAGTTTTTAGGGGCAAAAAGATTTTCTATCGAGGGGGGGGAAAGTGTGATAGCCCTTCTAAAAGTCCTTATCGATCAAGCAGCAGATCTTGGTTGTACAGAAGGGTACATTGGAATGGCTCATCGGGGAAGGGTCAACACCTTATGTCATATCCTAGAAAAACCCTATCATGAGGTCTTTTCAGAGTTTGATCCCCATATATTTCCACAAGAAGAGGGTCTTGGAGATGTTAAATACCATAAAGGGTATCAAAAGAAAGTAAAAACCCTATCTGGAAAAACAATAGATTTACACATGGCAGCAAATCCAAGTCATCTTGAAGCGGTAGATGGGGTTGTTTTAGGGATGAAACGAGCACGGTTGGATGAAGGGCTTTACAAAGCAGTCTCAGTGGTTATTCATGGCGATGCCTCAATAGCAGGACAAGGGGTTGTCTATGAAACTTTACAATTTAACAAACTTGAGGGGTATCAAAACAAAGGGACCATTCATATTATTATTGATAATCATGTAGGGTTTACAGCCCTTCCAAAAGAGAGTCGCTCTACCTATTACCCAAGTGATATTGCCAAAGCCTTTTTAATTCCCATCCTTCATGTGGATGCAAGTGAGATCAAAGAGGTGATTTCTGTAGCAAAAATTGCGATGCAGTACAACAATCAATTTAATTCTGATATTTTCATTCACTATAACTGTTATAGGTTATACGGTCATAATGAAGCCGATGAGCCGAACTTTACAAATCCAGTGCTATACAAAAAACTCTCCCTTATGAGAGATCACTATAGTGAGCTTAAGAAAGAGTTTATTGAAAAAAAACTTGTTACAGAAGGGGAAATGGACCTTTTTGAAAAAGAACTAAAGGGGCATTTTATAAGTGAATTGGAAAAAAAATCCCCTTCAGGGGATCTTCCTTTTGAGGATTACCTATCCTTTGATCAAGAGGTGGAAGGGGAGTATTTAGCTTATGAAGAGATGGACACCTTTATTTCTGAAGAGGTTTTTGATAGGGTTAAAAAAGCGATAACAAAGATCCCAGAACACTTCAACCTTCACAAAAAAGTTCATAAACTCGTTGAACAAAGAGCGATTGCATTGGAGCAAGAGGATAATCCCCTTATTGATTGGGGAATTGCTGAAATGATGGCTTATGGATCTTTATTGCTAGAAGGAAAGAGCGTTCGACTTTCAGGACAAGATTGCAGAAGGGGGACATTTTCACATCGCCATGCCGTTTATGTCGATCAGGAAGATGAAGATCACCTCTTTAACCCCCTAGATGAACTAAAAAAAGGGGGCTTTACAGTCTTTAATTCCCCCCTTTCAGAATATGGGGTTATGGCCTTTGAATATGGGTATAGTGTAGTAAGTTCTCATGGGGTTGTTATTTGGGAAGCTCAGTTTGGAGATTTTTACAATGGGGCAACAATTATTGTGGATCAGTTTCTTTCTTCAACAAAATCAAAGTGGGGGGTAGAATCCTCTTTGATCCTTTACCTTCCCAATGGCAATGAAGGGATGGGTCAGGAGCACACAAGTGGCCGTATAGAGCGGTTTTTACAACTTGCGGCAAGAAAGAATTTACGTATTTTTTATCCTACCACCCCGTCACAAATCTTTCATTTAGTTCGAAGTCAGGGGTTGTCTAAAGAAAAGATCCCTTTAATTGTCTTTACCCCAAAAAAAGATTTAAGAAATCAAATTTCAAAGGGTAGAGATTTTAAAGAGGGGAAGTTAGAGCAGGTCATTGTAAAAGGGCCCTTAGATAGAGAAAAAGTTGTCTTTGTCAGTGGAAAGTTAGCTCTAGAAATAGAAAAAGCTGATACGTTACAAAGGTGTATTATTATAAGAATTGAACAGCTTTATCCTTTTCCACAAAAAAAAATCAAAGAGGTTCTTAAAAGGTGTACCCATGCTAAAACCTTTATTTACGCTCAAGAAGAGCCAAAAAATCAAGGGGCCTATTTTTTTGCTAAAGAATATCTTGAGGAGATCATTGGAAAAAAAGGGACTTTACAGTATGTAGGGAGAAAAAGGTTGGAATCGACCTCAACAGGGTACGTGTCGGTGCACAATTATCACCAGAAGAAAATTATTGAAAAGGTTTTGGAAGAATGACAAAGATAGAAGTAAAGGTCCCCTCGGTTGGAGAATCTGTAACTGAGGTGACTATTTCAAAAATTCTTTTCGACAATGGGGCTTTTGTAGAAGAGGATGCAATTGTTATTGAATTAGAATCAGACAAAGCTTCGGTAGAGGTCCCGGCTCCAAAAAGTGGGGCTATTGTATTTACAAAAAAGGTGGGCGATGTGGTTGGTGTTGGAACTGTTTTTGCTACTATTGATCCAACAGTTAAAATCGATCCCCCCCCTTCTATAGTTACAGAAAAAAATCCCCCTTCAATAACTACCCCTCCAAAAAGTGAACAAAAAACCTTAAGACCGACATCAGGTGGGGTAAGGGAGGGGTTGGATGCACATATTGAAAAGACTCTTGAAAAGAAAATAGATGTACAACCCCAAGGACAGCTACCAAAAGAGGTCTCTACAAGGGTGAAAATGCCAAAAATTCGTACTGTCATTGCAAAAAGATTAGTAGGGGTAAAAAATGAAACTGCAATGCTTACAACCTTTAACGAAGTGGATATGTCCCAGGTCATCCATATTCGAAATAGGGAAAAGGAGGGTTTTTTAAAAAAGCATGGGGTAAACCTTAGTTTCCTCCCTTTTTTTATGAAGGCAGCCTCTCAAGCTTTAAAGGAATTTCCAGAGGTCAACGCCTATATTGATGGGGATGAAATTGTCTATAATAAAAATGTCCACATGTCTATAGCGGTAAGCACCCAAAAAGGGCTTGTTGTTCCTGTCATAAGAAATATTGATTCAATGAGTCTAGTGGAAATGACAAAAAAGATGAATACGCTAGCAGAAATTGCAAGGGAGGGCAAACTCTCTATTTCTGATATGGCAGGGGGGACCTTTACTATTACTAATGGCGGGGTGTTTGGGTCTATGTTATCAACACCTATTTTAAACCCTCCACAAAGTGCCATCCTTGGATTGCATAACATTGTCGAGAGAGCTGTTGTTGTCTCTGGAAAAATTGAAATTCGACCTGTGATGTATCTTGCTTTAAGTTACGATCACAGAATCATTGATGGAAAAGATTCAGTCCAGTTTTTAGTGAGAATCAAACATTTAATAGAAGATCCCACACTCTATATTTTAGGAGAATAATGGCAGATTTTGATCTTGTAATCATAGGTGGAGGGCCCTCTGGGTATGTAGCAGCTATTTACGCTGCTCAAAAAGGGATAAAAACTGCCTTGGTTGAAAAACAGGGGGGTATTGGAGGGACATGTTTAAATGTAGGGTGTATCCCTTCTAAAGCCCTCTTACATGCATCAGAGCTTCTCCATATGATCCAAAACGAAGGGAAAGATTGGGGGATAAAAAGTTCGGAGGTAGAGGTTGATTTTTCTTCGATGATGAAAAAAAAAGATGAAATAGTCAAAAAACTTACAGGGGGAATTGATTATTTATTAAAGAAGAATAAAGTAGAGCGGATCATTGGGACTGCGATGTTTAAGGATAAAGAGACCCTTTTAGTGGGGGAGACAAAGATCACAGCTAAACATTTCATGATAGCTACAGGTTCAGAATCTATGGTTTTACCTTTTTTACCCATCGATGAAGAAAGAATCCTTACCTCGACAGGGGCCTTATCTTTAAAACATGTCCCTAAAAAATTACTGATCATTGGAGGGGGGGTTATTGGCTTGGAACTAGGCTCTTTTTACGCACGGCTTGGCGCTGAGGTAGAAGTTATAGAGTTTCTAGACAGGATCATTGCTGAGTATGATGAAGATATCTCATCGGTCTTCCAACGTATTTTAGAAAAACAAGGGCTCACATTTCATCTTGGGGCAAAAGTTGTTGCGGGGAAAAAAGTGGATGAGGGGGTCTTATTAACTGTCGAAACAAAAAATGGAACTAAAGATTTTTTTTCTGATCATGTCTTAGTTGCTATTGGAAGAAAAGCGTTTACACAGGGTTTAGCCTTAGAAAATGCCGGTGTCTTGGTGGATAAAAAAGGTTTTATTGAGGTGGATGGGTATTTTAAAACCTCACAGCCCCATATTTTTGCAGTAGGGGACGCAATTGGGGGGGCGATGCTTGCGCACAAAGGATCAGCAGAGGGCGTTTGTGCTGTGGATATCATTTTAGGGCATGAGACAAACATGAAGTATGGGGCAATACCAGGAGTCATTTACACTACACCCGAGGTAGCAACTGTCGGAGTCAGTGAAAACAGGTTAAAAGAAAAGAAGATCCCTTATAAAGTGGTGAAATTCCCTTTTGCAGCAAACTCAAGATATGTTGCAACAGGGGGAACAGATCCTTGTTTTGTGAAATATTTAGTCTGCGAGGAAACAAAAAGACTTTTTGGTGCAAGTATTATAGCCCCACATGCAGGAGAAATGATAGGGGAACCGACATTAGCTATCACAGCTGGGCTTACTCTTGATCTTTTAGCTAAAACAATTCATGCCCATCCAACTCTTTTAGAGGCTCTTCATGAAACAGCACTAGGCTCTTTAGGACATTTTCATCATATCTAGCGATGAGACCTTTCCTCACTTACAGGAAGACTTTGCATTGGTTGGTTCAACCTCTGCATCGTAGAGGTCTGGATGATCCTTTTTCCATTGCTCATCTTTTATTCGGACAGCTTCTCTTTTGGGTGCGTCCTTATTCCATTGTTGAAATTCTCGTTGTAGTTCATTTATGGTGCTTTTAATATCCTTTTCTGTTCTTTTAAGGATTATTTTTTGTTTTTTTATGATATCATTTATAATTGTTTTGTTACTATCAAAACTAATAGAATTTTTTTTGGGATCATGTCTATCAATAAGAGCTTGACATTGAGCCTCTGTGAGGGGCTTAGGGTGATCTAACTTATGCTCTTCACATATCATTAAACCTCGCCCAATTCCAGAAATCACTCCGGCTGGTAAAAGAAAAGCGCCCAGTACAAGGGCTGCAGCGAAAATAAAAGGCATACTCACAACCGCAACCGCCATAAAAGTATACGCTGCAGCAATAATACCTGCAGCTATCCCAACAATGATGAGTAGTATTGTTCCGGCAAATCTTAATCGCCCGTTTAACAAGTGCTTCTTTCGATATGCAGGGAGCTCAACAAATAATTTTTTAGTGGCAGTATCTAGGTTATCTATAGGCTTGGCGCGAACTGCATAAGGTAGGGTGAAACCAGAGACGTGCCATTTGGTCGCAGCTAAAGTCTCTTTAATTAGCGTGTTTACAGCCTCTTTTTTTTCCTCAACCGTATTAGTTGTCTCTGTTTCGATCTCCCAAACTTTGTCTAATAAGTTGTTTCTAATCACTGAATCCATAATTAAATCCCCTTTTAATTTAATAAAATTATAAAATATTAAATAATTAAATAACAACTTTTATATTTAAATAAATTTATGCTATAATAATGATAAACAAATAGAGAGGGTCTCTTATGTCAAAGGAATTAAAAAAAGAGCTTGCGCGCCTTGAGTCACAGGTAGATGTCCTTGATGCTCAACTCTCTCATTTAGACGCAATTTTGAAAAGTGCCGGCTTTACCAATGGAATCGATACCCTAAAAAAGACTGTTGAAGAACTCCTTCAAGAAGTGGAGGGGGAAAATCCCCCTGAAATTGATTTTGATTCTCTTTTTGGTTGATTCAATTTCCCTCATTATGATTTAATGGCCCCTTTCAAATTGTATGAATAGGGGGAAAGTTGGCTAAACTCATTGCAAACAACGAAGATGAAGTGGAAGTTGCTGATGGTGAAAGGATTAAAGACGTTTGTGAGGAATTAGGGGTCCCTTTTGCTTGTGAAGAAGGGATTTGTGGCACCTGCGTTATTGAAGTTAACGAGGGGATGGAAAATCTTTCCGAATTTACTGAAGAAGAGGAAGACTTTATCGGGGATAGGGGGACAGAACGACTTGCCTGTCAATGTAGAATAAAAGGTGGATGTGTAAAAATCTCATTTTAAGGATGTTATGAAAAAAATAAATAGAACAATGACTATTGGGGAAATTTTTGAAACGTTTCCGGCCCATGCCCAAAAAATAGCCAACGAGTTAACTAGAATTGGTTTAAACTGTGTAGGATGTGGTTCTTCCACCCACGAAACGTTAGAGGCAGGGATGTACTTGCATGGAGAGGATGATGAGGCTATTGAAAGGCTAGAAGACTCTTTAAATAAGATTTTAGAGACACAATTTGATGGAGCAACAATAACCCTTACTGAGAGAGCAGCAAAGAAGTTTATAACCATTTGTGAGGAAGAAGGGCAAAAAGGGGCCTTTTTAGCCTTTGGGGTGAAGTTGGGAGGTTGTAGTGGTTATGAGTATGTTTTAGACTTTTCTACAGAAAAAAGCCCTTCACAGGAGGTCTTTCACCATTTTGGAGTCGATGTTCTGGTTGAAAAATCAGCCCTTTCACGTCTTATAGGGTGTGAAATTGACTATCTAGACAGCCTAAACTCCTCAGGCTTTAAGATTTCCAATCCAAACGCAAAATCTTCTTGCGCTTGTGGTAGTTCTCAAAGTTATTAATAAAAGTGTTATATTTACTTTAATTGTTAATTATTTTATAATATTATTATAAAATAAGTAGGTGTAATATGGAAATTACAAAAAAAGTAGAAGTAGATCATAACGTAGGTTCGAACGTGACTTATGCATCTGGGGATGTCATAAGTATCGGAAGAAAAGGGGCTAACGTTGCAGTTTTAGGGGGATTAAGTCCTGTTTTAAGTTCTGCAATGAGTACAGCAAACAGTATGACTATCCTCACAGGGGTGATTCGACTTTTAGGCCATTTAAAGGGCCTAGGTAAAAAACCTAAAGGAGAAAACCCTACAGAGACTTTAAATAAAAAAACCACAGAGGTGGGACAAAAGGCTATAACAGGTCTTGGAATAGCTCTTTCTGGGGTAGAAATGGCCTCAGGGGCCGTTTCAACAGCAAGTTCGATCACCTCTTTAGTTGCAATAAAAACAGCAGCAAAAGCAGCTGTTGCAGCTTTACCTGCCCTAAGTGGGGCTTCTAGCGGAATAGGGGTTGCTTTATACACATTCATGGCTGCTCCCCATGCAATTAAAGTGGCAAGAGGTCTTGAAGTTTTAGAAAAGATAAAAACACTTGGGGGTTTAGAAAAGTTAAAAACAGAAAACCCAGAGCTTTTAAAGCTAGTGGCTCCTAGTCATGGTTTAACAGGGGATCTTGAAGAAGTCAAAAAAGAGATTCAAGGGAATAGTGTTTTTTCAGTGCTTTTAATTTCAACATGTATCCTTTGTATTGTAGGAACAGCTCTTGGTTTAGCTTTTGCAGCCGGCCCTGGATTGATTGTTGCATGTGTTGTAGGTTTGGTAGCAACCCTTGCAATGAGTGGAATTGATGGATACTGCATGGTTCAAGCGTTAAAAAACACAAGTAAGCTTCATAAAAAAGATTTAATTATTAAGATAATTACTATAGCTCTTGCTTTAACCACGTTGGCTATTTCTGTGGTTTTTGCCCCAACTTTAGCCTTACAAATCCTTGCTGGGGTTGTAGGGGCTATAATGGTTGCTGTTCCAATCACCTCTATAGCTCTATTAAAAGCTAAAGAAGAAAAGGCAAAGGCTGCTCATCAAAAAAAAATAGAACAACAGAGGTCGAACGAGGCATTTGAGCAAACGAAAAAAGAAAATCCGGATTCAGATTTTTTAATCTGAATATCCTATCCAAAAAAGCTAAATTAGGGTAAACTTTCCTTATAAAAAATCATTTTCTAAGGAAAGTTTGTGAGCGAAGCTGTCGGTTCAGCCTATGATCTTCAATATTTAGGGGCCTTAGCTCTTCGGGCAACCACAGATAACCCCCCCTATAAATCAAATTTAAATTTGCCAGGTGTGTTAAATATTGGGTTAGCCATTGGAGCTATAGCCGGTTTTTTCAGCCAATTGAAAGGGGCTGATCCTGATTACAAAAATATCATAATTATTAAAATCACAACCGAGTCAGTACGCATTCTTTCAGGCCTTACTACAACGATTTCGGCGGTGATCACAATTGTTATAGAATTTTTAAAAAAAATGGCTCAAACTCTTGTGGATCTTTCAAAAGGGTTGAAAACGGCAATCCCTGTGATTTCCTGTGTTTTGTATACTTTAAGTGCCCTTCCAGGGATTATAGAAGTTGCAAAAAATGCAAAAGAGTTCTCGAAAAAGCCTATTATGGAACAAATAACATCTATTGCAACTATTGTGCTCCCTGCGTTAGCAATCATTGCAACAATTCTTGTCACTGTATGTAGTGGTGTGGGTTTTATTGCTGGGGTTGTCATCGGCGCTATTGCAACACTTTGTATTACTGCAAAAGATCTTTACTCTTGGATACAGACGTTAAAAGAGGGCAAACCCCTTGATAACAAAGGTTTAGCTTTAAATATCATAGCTATTGCGGTAGGGATTACATCCCTTGTTTTAAGTGTTGTTTTTGCCCCTTCTCTTATTTTTGCTGTTTTTGGAGCTGTGGTATGTGGGATTCTTATTGTTATTCCTTTGGTAAATATTGCTTACCTTAAGGTTAAAATTCCTCCTATCAAGACAAGTTAATTATAGATAAAAATAGATTAATAAAGTATAATTAATTTAAAATAATATAGTAAAGGTTTACTTATGACTCTCCAAGTAACAACGGTGGCAAAAGTGGGAGTAAATATCCTGCTAAAAGCAGAGGCCGGAGGGGGTCCCTCTTTAATGGGGGTTGTCTGTGTCATTAGTGGGGTATTAAAAGTTCTTAAAGGGGCTTTTGATGTTAAGGAAAGTAAAATAAGCCATGCTCAAGACAACGATTCCTCAGTACAAAAGGTGGATAAACAAGGGGCGCTTGCTTTTGGAGCGATGAACGTGGTTACAGGGGTTGTTTCAATAGGTTCAGGGCTAATTTCACTTCTCAAAGCAAGCTTTTCTGTAGCGAGTCTTTTAACAACGATTCAAACAGTCACTATTGCCCTTAAAAGTTTAGGATTAGCCTCAGCTGTAGTCTCGTCTATATCGGCTTTTTTAACAATGATCCCAACACTTATCAAATCTATTGAGGGGAGAATTTTTTTAAGAGAATTAAAATCTAAAGGGGTTCAATACTTAAATGAACTATATAAAGACTCTCCAAAGCGGCTAAAGAGGTTAGCGCCTGAAGTTTTCACATCGATGCAAGGACAGCAGGGGGTTGCAAATGAAGGATTGGTGCAGAGTGCTTCAAAAGAAGTAAGGGTTTCAACAGATAAAAATAGCGCCATTACAGTGATAAGTTTAGTGGCAATCAGTGCCATTGTTGTTGTCTTTCTTGTATCAGCAAGTGCGGGGGTGGTGGTTGCTTCGATCGTTGGTTTAGCATTAACTTTAATCACAACCTTAATAGACATAAAATCGATTATAAAAAATTTAAAAGAGGCGAAGGTTTTAGAAAAAAAGGATCTTATCATTTTGATTTTAACAATTGTGTGCACAATTTTAAGTGTTGTGATAGCCTGTGTGTTTGCTCCATCGATCCTAGCAGGGGTTGTTTGTGGGGTCATGGGTGTATTAGTCTTAACCTTTCCAGTAGGTACACTCATCTATATGAAGTCAAAGGAAAGAACATTAAAAAATAATATGTGAGTAATGACCGATTTCAAGCTCTTTTATTTATACCTTGTTGTAGAAAAGGGGCTTTCCACCCTTACTGCAGAAGCCTATATTCGGGATCTAAAGCTTTTTGAAGAAAGTGCAAGAACCCCTTGTATTGAACTCTCTTTGAAGGGATTATCCACCTATCTAAAAATTTTGAGGATGAAAGGGTATGCTGAGGGCTCTATAACAAGGGCTGTGATCTCTTTAAGGGTCTTTCAAAAATACCTTTTTCTAACAGGTCAAAAAAAAAGTGGAACAGATCTTTTTTTACAGACCCCAAAATGTTGGCAGTTGATTCCAGAGGTCCTTTCTGAAGAGGAGGTTTCCCTCCTTCTTGAGGGTAATGGGTTAAGTTCTGGAGAGATTCTACTAGAGGTGATTTATGCCTGTGGATTGAGGGTTTCTGAAGCTGTGAACTTAAATTGTTTTGATATGGGGGAAAAGACCTTATTTGTAAAAGGGAAGGGAGGGAAGGATCGTATTGTCCCTATTGCTGATAAAACAAAACAAAGGGTTTTAGATTATCTTCATCTAGAAAGACGTGATGAAGATAAAAAAGCACCCCTATTTGTAAATAGTAAAGGGGTCCGTATCTCAAGGCAGGAAGTGTGGAGCTGTATCAAAGCGATTGCAAAAGAAAAAGGGATAAAAAAGAATATTTCCCCTCACACTTTAAGGCATAGCTATGCAACACATATGTTAGAAAGAGGGGCAGATCTTCGTATCATCCAAGAGCTTTTAGGGCACAGCAGTATCACAACGACAGAAAAATATACCCATATTTCAAAAAAGAGCTTAAAGCGTTCCTTTTTTAAATATCATCCATTAGAAGAGTGAATTTTTTTTGTAAGGAGCTCTTTTACCAAGGGGGGGGATGCTGAACCCCGTGTTTTTTTCATCACCTCTCCTACAAGGAATTGAAAGGCCTTCTCTTTTCCATTTTTAAAATCTCTAATAGACTCAAGATTTTCTTTAAGGATAGAGTCAATAATAGCCTCTAAAGCGTTGTGATCCCCCATAAGTTTAAACTTACTATCACTATCTGCAATTTCTTCTGGGGACATTTTTGGATTTTCAACCATGAGATCTGCAATTTCTTTAGCCATTTTTCCTGTAATGCGCCCTTTCTCAATCATATTGACTAAGTGTGCGATACTAACAGGTGAAATTTCTAAATCTTTTACATGAATATTTTTTTCATTAGCACGAGCTGTAAACTCAACAACCACCCAATTACAATAAGCTTTAGGATGAGTGCAATGAGTAACTCCTTTTTCAAAAAAATCACATAAAGCTTTGTCTGCAATTAAAAGGTTTGTAAAATAAGGGGTTAATCCAAGCTCGTGGGTAAAACGATGGGCTTTTTTTAATGGAAGTTCTTTTAGGTTTTCTCTAATCCCATCAATAAACGATTTTTCTAATACAAGGGGAGGAAGATCTGGTTCTGGAAAATAGCGGTAATCCTCTGCCGATTCTTTAGCCCTCATCAAAATCGTTTTTTGCTTCTCTAAGTCAAAGCGATAGGTCCCTGTTTTTATAGTTCCTGTTGGGTTTTTTCTGTAAAAGGCTATTTGGCTTTGAATTTCTGTTTCAATGGCAAGTTCCATATTTGCAAAAGAGTTCATGTTTTTAATTTCAGCCTTTGGACGAAGATGTTTTTCCCCTTTGAGCCTTACAGAAATATTTGCATCCATTCTAAAGTGACCCTCTTGCATATTGCAGTAGGAACATTCTGTATACTCTAAAATCGATCGAATCGTTGATGCATAGACAGAAGCTTCTTTAGGGCTTCTCATACATGGATCTGAAACAATTTCAATAAGGGGGGCTCCTGATCTATTAAAATCAACCCCCGTGAAATCAGGGAAGTGGACAAGTTTTCCTGCGTCATTTTCTAGGTGCGTATGTTCAATAGTAAAGGTTTTTAATACCCCATCCACATCACAAGTAATGGATCCCCCTGTAATAATAGGGTGGTAAAATTGGGTGATTTGGTAGTTAAAAGGGCAGTCTGGGTAAAAATAGGATTTTCTATCAAAATAGCTGATTTCATTGATTGTCCCATTTACAGCTAAACCAAAGGTAATTGCCTTTTTTACAGCTTCTTTGTTAAGTACAGGCAAAATGCCTGGTTGACCTGTGTCAACATATCCAATATTTGAATTGGGTTCAGCTCCAAAATAATTGGGCTCTCTACCAAAAAGTTTAGTTTTTGTATTCAAAGCACAATGGATTTCAAGCCCTATGATCGCTTCAAATTCTTCATAATCCTCATTCATGATCGTTTCCTTGGTAGGATGGGGGTCTTAGACGAAAAAAAGATGTTTTTAACTCAAAGGCTTTTGCTACATTCATCACTAAACCATCTTGCATTTGAGGGGCTTGCACTTGAATTCCAATGGGGAGCGCCTCTTTTGTTAATCCAACAGGGATGCTAAGAGAGGGAAGTCCAGCCATATTTGCCGATATTGTAAAGATGTCTTGTTTATACATTGTAAGGGGGTCTGTGATAGAACCATGTTTAAAAGGGGGAACAGGGGTTGTTGGAAAGGCTATCACATCGCATTTTTCAAAGGCATCTTCATAATCTTTACAAATTTTATACCGTACTTTCTGAGCTTTTTTGTAATAAGCATCTTGAAAACCGGCAGAAAGAACATATGTTCCAAGGAGAATTCGTTGGGTAACCTCTTTTCCAAACCCTTCAGTTCTTGAAAATGTATAGACTTCAGATAACGTTTTAGCCTTTTTACTCCTTGATGTGTAACGAATTCCATCAAAACGAGCTAGGTTTGTAGAAGCTTCTGCTGGAGCTAAAATATAATAGACAGGGACAGAGTAGTTGTTGTGAGGAAGGGTGATATCTACTGTTTGAGCCCCACATTCACGTAAAGTAGTTAAAAACTTTTCAAAGGCCGATCTAATTTCTGGGTCTATCCCTTCTAAGAATTCCCTAGGCACCCCAATTTTAAGATGGCAAATATCCCCATCTAAAGCATTAAGATAATCCTCAGCCGGAGTTTGAATCGAAGTAGAATCGTGGTTACAAGGGGTGGCTAAAACATTTGAAATCAAAGCTAAATCATCGATACTTCGAGAAAAAGGGCCTATTTGATCTAATGAAGAAGCAAAAGCGACAAGGCCATGTCTAGAAATTCGACCATAGGTGGGTTTAAATCCATAGATCCCACAAAAAGCTGCCGGCTGTCTTACTGAACCTCCAGTGTCTGATCCCAAAGAAAGGGGGGCAAGAAGACCTGCAACAGCTGCAGCTGAACCCCCAGAGGAACCTCCTGGAGTGTAGTCTTGATTCCATGGGTTATCGGTTCTGTGATAGGCAGATGTCGCTGTCGATGACCCCATTGCAAACTCATCCATGTTTGCTTTTGCAATGATAATGGCATCGTGCTTTTCTAATTCTGTGACAACGGTTGCTGAATAAGGGGCTCTATAGTTTTCTAAAAATTTTGAACCACACGTTGTTTTTTCCCCTTGAATAAGAATGTTATCTTTTACTATGACAGGAACCCCAGCAAGGAGCCCAAGAGTTTTACCACTTTTTTGTTTAGCATCTAATTCGGCAGCTTTTTTTAAAGCCCTATCCTCTAAAACTGAGAGCAATGCTCCATAAGGTTCGTTTTTCGCTCTCTGTAAAAAAGCGGTAATAATTTCAGTTGCTGAATATTCTTTCTTTTTAAACTTTAAAGAAAGCTCGATTGCTGAAAGTGAAAACATTAGTATCCATCCTTTTCTTCAATAACTACTGGAACCTTTAAAAATCCCCCAATTCTATCGGGAGCATTCTTTAAAAATTCTTCGGTAGACAAAACATCTCTAACTTCATCATTATCAAGCTTTGCTTTCATCCCTTTGATAATATGAGTAAGGGGAGGGGTTTTTTCAGTATCCACCTCATGAAGCATTTCTACAAAAGAGAGGATTCTGTTTATATTTTCTATAAGTCTATCTTTATCTTTTACAGAGACATGAATTCTAGCAAGGCTTTCAAGAAACAGTAGATCTTCTTCTTTAAACGTAGACATGGAATAAGTATAAAGAGGGAAGGATATATTGTCAAAAAAAACCCAAAAATTGTTTTTCCACTTTCCTTCTAATTTTTATAATATTAAGAATAATTAAAGATTTATCTTGTTTTATAATAAATAAACAATCATGTTCCGGTTTATAGAAAACATGGGTGTTTTATGAAGAAAAATATTTTTAGTGTTATGGTCAATCCAAGGGGTTTTATTAAGTCTTTAACCCCAAATCAAGTGGGTAAAGCCCCCCTTCTCCTTTTTTGGGTAATTGGGATGGTTTATCTTATGAGACAGGCAACGCAATTTGAATTAAGTTATTACTTTTCCTATGGATGGGTCTTTGTAGCTGCTGTCGTTTTAGCCATTCCTTTTGGTTATATTATAATGCATATCTTCACTTTCTTTATTTATTGGGCAGGAAAGTTATTTAAGGGGAAAGCAAGCTATAGACAACTGTTTTCAGCAACCTCATATGCAAGGGTCCCTCAAACCTTTGTCCTTATCTCTTGGGTGTTATTAGTTTCTTTATTGGGGCAAGTGGCTTTTACTCAAGTCTATGTATTAGTGGGTTTACCTCCAGTTATTTCAGCCTTATTGTTTGTTCAAATTGTTTTCTATATATGGGAGTTTGTGATTTCTCTTCATACTATCGGTGAGGTGCAGGAATTTTCAGCATGGATGAGTTTATGGAACTACATTCTAGCAGCTGTGATTGTCTTACTCATCTCATTTTTTATTCAGTTTTTAGTAGCAATTGCATTTTCATTAGATCCTCGACAGGGGCATGCTTTAGGAAGTGTTTTAGAATTTATCCAATAATCTAAGGGGTTTATATGAAAAGGTTTTTAAAAACGGCTCTACTTTGTGTGTTTATATTAACAGCAGGAAAGAGCTATTTAAATGCAGAAAGTAGTCAAGGGGGAAAGGCAGTTGAGTTTCAAGGGTGGAAACAACTGCATTCTGAGCCAGGAAGTTGTAAAGCTATGTTCCCTAGAAATCCAGATCACATGCAACAGGATATGAAAATGAAGGGAAGTGAGAGTAATTTGCGTTACCACGTCTACGTTGCCGATCATCAAAGAAAAGAGGTCTTTATGGTCCTTATTGCAAAGTATCCAGGGGAAGTGAGAAATGAGGATGCTAAGAAAAATTTAGAACATTTTCTACACACCCTTGTCTCTCAAAACGCAAACAATCGATTGCTATTTGCCGATTTAATCATTGTTGACGGAAACCCTGCGATAGACTTTTTTATCCGTACAGATGCTGTCTACTTTAAAGGGCGAGCGATTCAAGCCAACAACTCTTTATATTTACTAGCTATGGAATGTGAAATTAATAACTATCAAGAACATCACTACAATTTCTTTATTGAATCATTTTCTTTAGATAAATAGATCTCGGTAGGTTTTGAAATGAAGTTTTGAAACCTCTTCTAATTTTCCTCTCCCATAGGTGGAGAGGAGTTTTTTTCCCCCAAGAATCACCTGTTTTGAGGCCCCTTTTGGAAGGGTCATCCCCACCTCTTTGGAAAGTTTTTCCAATCCCTCAACAAAAGCATCCCTAGCAAGGATCGATGCGCAGGCAACGGCAATATCCTCTTCTCCCTTTGTCCTTTCTGTCAGCTTAATATGGGTATTTCCTGTTCGATTAAGAAGGGACTGCATGAATGGAGGTTTTACAAATTGATCAAGAAGGACGTTGTTGCAATCGACTTTTTTTGAAAGCTCAGTCATTGCTTTAACATGGGCCCATCCAAGAAGGGTGTTTAGATTTTGAAATTTTTCATAGAGTTGGTTGTATTTCTTTGGGAAAATTAAGACAATTTCATAGGCGCAAGACTTTTTTAACTCTTTTGCAATATGATGAATTTTACTATCTGTTAATGTTTTAGAGTCGGCAACCCCAAGAGACAATAAAAAATTGGCTTGAGAGGGGGCAAAATAAAAAGAGGCTACACATAATGGGCCAAAAAAATCCCCTTTTCCAGCTTCATCGCAACCAATTCGAGGGGTCATGAGAAGATTTTTTTCCCCCCCTTCAGGGCTAAAGGTGTTAAGGATTTCTGGCTCTAGATAAAATTGAATGAATTCATCTTTATCTTTACCTTGAACGGTAAATTTTCCTGAGAGGTAGAAGGTGCAAGAAAAACCTTTCCCTTTTGCTGAAAAGAGGGTAAATGGAGGCGTAGAAATAACACAGCCTCTTTCAATAAGATAGGTGTGAATTTTTTTTGCATAGGAGGGATCAATAGTGGTTACAAAACAATGGCTCATGAATACAAAGATACCTAGGATTGCAGTAATTGTCTATATCAGTTACTCTTATTTTTTAACTAATACATGGGGAAAAGGATGGTTTCAGATACAATAACACTTGGAGGGCTCTACAAAAAAAGACGATGTGAGCTTGGGTTATCCATTAAAGAGGTAGAAAGTGCAACTTCAATTAGAAGTGCCTATTTAGAAGCAATAGAAGAGGGAAGGGGAGATCAATTGCTTTCTTTAGTGTACATTCAAGGTTTTATGCGGCAATATGCCCTTTTTCTTGGATTAGATCTTTCTATCCTAGAAAAGGAGTTTGCCCCCTCTTTTGCTAAAGAAGAAACTCTGGAAGGGGAAAGAAAATGTGATTATGGGATAGGGGGATTAGAAATGAGACCGGCATCCACCTCTAGTGGAAAGCTAAAAAATCAAAATCTTTTTTGGGCAGCAGCTTTTATCGGAGTTTTTTTCTCAGCCTTTTTGCTAGTTAAACTTTTAGGTATTTTTTAAAATAGTTCTTTGGATATACTCTTTAAGAAAAAAGGGGTGTTATGGAAGGGCAAACTGTTAATGATTTTGAAATCAAAAGAATCATCGGAGAAGGTTCGTTAGGACCTGTATATCTAGCTGAGCATAAATTTATAAAGAAACTTTTTGTTTTAAAGTTTTTACCCGACAGTCTTTATCAAAACCCTCTTATCAAAGAGAAGTTTATTAAAGAAATTGCAAAAATAGCTTCTTTAGATCATGATAATATCACCTCTGTTCATAACGTTTCTTCTTGTGGAGAAAAACTGTTTATTGTTTCAGATTTTATCCCTTATAAGCTTCCTGTTTCGATGAATCTTGGGGAGTACCTATCTACTTGTTCAGAAAGATTAAAGGAAAAAGAGATTGTACACATCTTAAAAGAGGTTGCTTTTGCCTTAGATTATATTCATACTCAAAGTTTTATGAAGGAACCTCTTTTTCACGGAGGGGTAAAATTAACCAATATCTTGCTCCAACAAAAGAAGGAAGGGGGCTATACTTTAAAACTTTCTGATCTTGGAATCACAACCATCCTTGGATCAGACTACATATTAAACCTTGCAATGGAAAATGTTGTAAAAGGATCAAAACAAGAGGGGGGAGGGCATCATCAAAAGCGTTGTTTTACCCATACTTTTGGATTTTTAGCGCCAGAGCAACGATTTAATGAAACAAACACCCCTTCCTATAAATCTGATATCTATGCTTTTGGAGTTCTTGCCTATTTTCTCCTCATGGGACATCTCCCTGAGGGCTTTTTTCCCCTTCCAAGCTCTGTGTATAAAAAAAGTAGTATCAATTGGGATAGAATTGTTCAAGCAGCGCTTATGCAACATCCTTCACAACGCCCTGATAATTTAACCGCTCTTATTCAAGGATCAATGGATATGACACCCCTTGAAGAGGTTGTGATCCCTAAAATGAGCCCTTTAACCCCTGAAAAAGATAGAGAAGAAGCCCTTGTGCTTTCTAGCGAAAATAAAAGTGAGACTAAAAATTCAACAGAAATCCTTAAAAAAGGGACGCAACATCTTTCTTTAAGCTCTCAGGTAGGAGAATTAAGTTCTTCAATCTCAGAATTTGAAAAGAAACTAATAGGGGGTTTAACAGCTACAGCTGTTGCCCGTCCTATGAAAATGCAACAAACTCCAATAACAGAAAAAGAAGAATTGCAAAACATCTCGTTAGAGCCGATTTTTAAAGGAAAATCGGAAGTGCGATCTTATAAGCCAGAAAAGATTGCAACCGATGGGATTTTTCCTATTTTGACCGATACAATAGAGATTAAAGCAGGGGTCTATGAGCGAGGTTCAGAGTCTGGAGCTCGGGATGAAAAACCCCGTCATAGTGTGCACCTTAATACTTTTAAAATGGACATTCACCCTGTGACAAATGAGCAATTTCTGAGATTTTTACTCTTGATGGAGGGGGAAAAAGACGATCTAAACAATGATATTATTTTGTTAAGAGAATCTCGGATAAAAAGGCATTCGGGGGAACTTACCATTGAAACAGGGTATGCAAAACACCCTGTTGTTGGGGTAAGCTACTACGGAGCTAAGGCCTATGCTGAATGGGTGGGAAGACGCCTTCCTACAGAAGCAGAGTGGGAAGTTGCAGCTTCAAATGGAAATGTAAAAAACATCTTTCCATTCGGAGATGGGATAGAAAGATCGGAAGCTAATTTTTTTTCAGCAGATACCACCCCTGTAATGAGTTACCCCCCTTCAAAAAATGGGTTATATGACATGGTTGGAAATGTCTATGAATGGTGTGAAGATTGGTATGAGTATAGTTATTATGAAGTGTCTGCTTTAGAGCCGGATAATCCAAAAGGGCCAAAACAAGGGGTTTATCGAGTTTTAAGGGGGGGGTGTTGGAAAAGTTTAGTCGACGACATGAGGTGTTCACATCGATTTAGAAATAACCCTGGGACAATGAATAAAACCTATGGTTTTAGGTGTGTTTCTCAATAATCCTATTTGATTAAAGACACTATTTGTGATAATGAAAGGGAATGAAGGAAAAAATCACTCAAATCGATCGAGGCTCACTAAAGCGTGTTTTGGGGTTGTTTGATGTTTTTGCTATTGGATATGGCGATATGGGCTCGTCAATCTATTACGCTTTAGGAATTACAGCTTTTTTTGCTTTAGGAGCAACCCCTATTGCCCTTTTAATAGCTGGGTTAGTCTTTGTATGCACAGCTTTAACTTACGCAGAGATGACTTCAATATTTTTAGATTCTGGCGGGTCAGCTAGTTATACTCGAAAAGCATTTAATGATTTTATTTCATTTATCGCAGGGTGGGGTCTTCTCCTTGATTTTATTGTAACTATATCCATATCCAGCTTTGCAATCGCGCCCTATCTTTCCTATTTTTTCCCTATTTTAATCGATCCGGACTATAAAGTAGCCTTAAGCTGCTTTTTAATTTTACTTCTTCTATCGATGAATATACAAGGGGTAAAGGGATCGACAAGGATCTCTCTTGTCCTTACAACAATCACTTTGGTTACTCAATGTTTCATAGTTATTTTTGCACTTTGTACAGTTATGGATTTCTCAATTTTTTTTGAGCACCTTAAAATTGGAACGGGTAATCCCCTGTTTTCCCCCTCATGGGAGAGATTTTTTCACGGTGTAGCTATGGCAATGGTTGCCTATACAGGGATTGAGTCGATGGCTCAACTTTCAGCAGAGGCAAAAAACCCAAAAAAAACAATTCCTAGGGCTATTATCTTAACAATGAGCCTCCTTATTTTATCTTATTTAGGACTTTCTGTGGTGGCTTTGTCTGTTCTTTCACCTCAATTACTTTCTACAAAATATCTTGATAACCCCATTTCTGGGATTGTCGATACCCTCCCTTATATAGGACACATTTTAGGTCCTTGGACAGGGCTTTTAGGGGCAGTGATTTTGCTTGTGGCAGCAAATGCTGGACTTATTGGTTCATCAAGGTTGGCTTTTAATATGGGGGAATATTTTCAGCTTCCACGAGTGTTTTATCGTTTACATAGAAAAAAGCAAACTCCATATATATCCCTTTGTTTTTTTGCTCTTTGCTCCATCACAGTGCTGTTAGCAAGTCGGGGGAAGTTGGTGTTTTTAGCAGATCTATACAATTTTGGGGCTATGCTTGCCTTTTTTAGTGCCCATGTATCACTTATTGTTCATAGAATAAAATTTCCAGATGCGATTCGACCGTTTAAAATCAAAGGGTCAATAGGAAGGGGGAAGATAAAAATTCCAATCACTGCGATTTTAGGGGCGTGTGCAACCCTATCGGTGTGGTTACTTGTGGTGATTACAAAACCTTACGGGAGAATTTTAGGTTTTTCTTGGATAGCCTTCGGCCTTGTTATCTATTTTTCCTATCGGAAAAAAAAGGAGCTATCTCTTTTTGGTCAGGTAGAAATAGAAAAAGTGGAGGTCAAAGGGTATAGTGAAATAGGTTTTAAAAGGATTTTACTTCCAACAAAAGGGCATTTAGGGACAGATACCCTTCAAGTAGGGTGTGCGATTGCAAAAATATATAATGCAAAACTTACAGTAATTCACGTTATTGAAGTTCCTTTAATGCTTCCCATATCGATGCAGTTAGCATCACAAAATCAGTTCTCAGAAGCCATTTTAAAAAAAGCAGAGGCTATAGCTGCTGAGCAGGGTATTAAAATTGAGTTAAAGTCGATCCAAGCAAGATCTTGTCTTAAAGCCATTTTAGAGTTAACAGAGAAAGGAGAGTTTGATTTGTGTATTTTGGGGACTTTTATCCATCGCTCTATAGGGCCCCTTGCTCAAAGTCTAATGAAATCGATAGTCAATTGTAGGGTCTGGATCATAGGATCAGAGTCGATGAAAAAGGTTTAATCGACTAATAAGCACGAAACTTTATGAGTTTTACTGATCTGCTTTTCTAAGACATTTTTATTGGCGCAAGAAAATTCTTTGGATGGACACTTTTCCAAATAGGGGCAGATATGTGGATTTTTTGTCTCTATTTCCTTCTTTTTATAGAACACAAAACGATTTTTCAAAACCCCTTGAATATAGGAGTAAATAGCAGCGCTATCGATGCCCAAAGGTCCTTTTTTTACAACCTCTTCAGCAGGCTCTGTAAACACAGGGAGCTTTTTAGAAAACACAAGGGTGGAAGAGAGGAGTTTTTTTGTAAAGGGGTGTAAAGGGCGTTTATAAATTGAGGTAGAGCACCCCTGTTCTACAATTTTGCCGTTGACCATCACTAAACATCTATCAGAAAGATTTTTCACAAGGATTAAGTTATGAGAAATGAATAATAAAGAGAGGTGATACTTTGCCTGAAGATCTTTGAGAAGGTTGATAATAGAGGCTTGAATGGGCATGTCTAACGCGTGGGTGGGTTCATCACAAACTAATAATTTAGGATTTGAAGCTAAAGCTCGAGCAATGCTTACCCGTTGCCTTTCCCCTCCACTTAACTCATGGGGAAAGCGCCGTTTATATCCATCATTAAGACCAATAGCTTCTAAAAGTTCATTAACCCTTTGATTTTGGGAAGTTTTATCCCCAATTTTATAGATAAGGAGGGGCTCTTTAATGATTTCTTCTATTGTCATACGGGGGCTTAAAGAGCTATAAGGATCTTGAAAGATCATTTGGATCTCTTGTTTAACAAAAGGGGGAGCTTTTTGCCTGTTTTTAGCAATTTTAACTCCTTTATAATAGATAGAGCCTGTGTACTGAGAAAAAATTCCAAGAATAGATTTAGCTATAGAGGATTTTCCACAACCACTTTCTCCAATAAGGGCAAGGGTCTCCCCTTCAAATATTTCAAAGCAGACCTCTGAAACAGCTAAAAAGATCGATCCATTTTGTTTATGCGAAACTGTTAGGTTTTCTACTTTTAGAAGGGGTTTTTTTAACATAAAGTGACTTCCTTTTTTTCTATTAAAGGAAAGTGGCATAAGACTTCATTATTTGAGCCCATTTTTTTAAGGGGGGGGAGAATTTTACACCGATGTTGAGCAAACGTACATCGATTATAAAACGGGCAACCTGAGGGGGGGGTATCTCTTAAAATTTCAATAGTGGCAAGATATGAATTTTTATCCATCTCCATAGTGGGTGTTGAATCGATTAAAGCTTGTGTATAAGGATGAAGGGGCTTTTTGCATACATCTTCAGAGTTTCCAGTTTCAACAATTTTTCCTTTATACATCACAATAATGCGGTCGGCAAAATTTGAAACAATGCTTAAATCGTGAGTGATAAAAATAACACTCATGGCAAGGGTCTTTTGCAATTTTTTTAAAAGAAGGAGAATTTCATGTTGAATGGTCACATCTAAAGCGGTTGTGATCTCATCAGCAATAAATATTCGGGGATTGGGGGCTAAAGCAATAGCAATCATCACCCGTTGGCGCATCCCCCCTGAAAGTTCATGAGGGTACTTTTTATAGATCCTTTTTTGATCATCTAACTCCACTAATCGGAGATACTCAAGGGTTTTTAGATAACTTTCTGAAGAGGTCGTGTGAGGAAAATGGAGTCTTATCGATTCTTCTATTTGTTTGCCAATAGGGGCTGTTGGATTTAAGTAGGTCATTGGGTCTTGAAAGACAATAGAGATCTCCCTCCCTCGAATTTTTCGAATACTTTCTTCAGAAAGGGTTAAAAGGTTTTGATTCCCATAAATAATTTTAGAGCCTTCAAACGCTTTTCCATTTGGGGAATTAAGTTGAAGAATGGCTTTTGCTGTTACCGATTTGCCACTTCCTGATTCTCCAATAATACCTATAAACTCATTTGGATAAAGAGAAAAGTCTATGAGATCAACCACTTTTTGGTGGGGGTTATTTGAAAAAGAAAAAGTAAAGTTTTTTACCTCTAAAAGGGCTCTATGTTTATATTTTAGATCTATCATTAACGAAACCTTGGATCAAAGGCATCTCGAAGACCATTGCCTAATAAATTAAACGCAAGCATTGTAATACTGATAAAGGTTGCAGGAAAAAATAACCTCCATGGGTAATAAGTCAAAGCAGCAAGGCCGTTGCTAGCCATTGTCCCCCAGCTTGCAACAGGTGCTTGAACCCCTAAACCTAAAAAGCTTAAAAAGGATTCAGTAAATATTGCCGATGGAATGGTTAAAGTTACAGTTGTAAGGATTGTTCCAAAGCAATTTGGGATAATATGGACAAAAAGAATTCTTCGGGTGCTTGCCCCAAGAGAAAGGGCTGCTTGGACAAAGTCTTGCTCTTTTAATTTTAAGGTTTCAGCGCGGGTAATTCTTGCCATGTTGATCCATCCTGTAAGGGTAATAGCTAAAATGATTGTGATAATCCCTTGCCCCATCACAACCGTTAATAAGATCACCATGAGCAAGTAGGGAAGGGAGTGAAAAGTATCAGCAATTCTCATCATCACCTCCTCTGTCCTTCCTCCAGAAAGGGCAGCAAAAGAGCCATAGATAACACCAATGATCATATCAATAATTGCAGCAGTAATTCCAACAAAAAGAGAGATTCTTGCCCCCCACCAAATTCGTGAAAAAATCGATCTTCCAAGGTCATCTGTACCAAAAAAAAACTCTTGATTAGGAGGGGTGTTTTTCATCCCTAAATTTGTCTCATAATAAGAAAGAGAGGAAAAAAGGGGGATAAAAATGGAACAAAGGATAAGACTTAGTAAAATGTATAGGCCGAGCATAGGAAGTTTTTTGCTTTTTAACCTTTTCCAACTTTCTTTAAAGTAGCTATCTGAAATAGGTTGACTACGAAAATTCATGATTTTGAAACCTGTCTTTAATTCGTGGATCTAAGAAAAAATAAATAATATCTGTCATTGTGATTGAAACAAGAAGGATAAAACTATAAAAAATAGTTAATCCTGTGATAATAGTATAGTCCCTATTGGCAATACTAGAAACCATCCAACCCCCAAGACCCGGAATTCCATAAATTTTTTCAACAATAAAACTTCCTGTGGTAATGGAAGCAAATAAAGTGCCTAAATAGGAAATCACAGGGAGGAGACTGTTTTTTAAGACATGATTTTTCCAAATCTGAAACTTAGAAAGGCCTTTGGCTCTAGCAGTTAAAATATATTCCTTTTGAAGGACCTCTACCATCGACTCTCGGGTCATTTTTGCAATAAAGGCAGAGGGAAATGAGGCTAAAGCAATCGAGGGTAGGACCATGTGAGAAAAACTTCCCCAACGAGCAATGGGAAAAATGCCCCATTTGATCGCAAAAACATACTGTAAAATTGTAGCAGTTATAAAGCTTGGAACACTCATTCCCCCCACAGCTAAGATCATTCCAAAATGATCTAAAAACCGCCCTTTATAGAAGGCGGCAATAGAGCCCCAAAAGACCCCCCAAAAAATAGCTAAAATAAAGGCTAGAAAACCAAGGGTGGCTGATATTGGAAATCCTTCGGCAATGATTTTATTTGTTGTTCGCCCTTCATATATAAAAGAAGGGCCTAAATCTAGGGTTAAAAAGCCTTTTATGTACTTTATGTATTGAATGTACAAAGGTTTATCTAATCCATAATGTTCATATAGACTCTTTAAAATTTCTTCAGGAATGGCTTGCTCTTGAGTAAAAGGATCTCCAGGGATAGACTTCATTAGAAAAAAGGTGAGAGTCACTATTGTAAAAAGAGTGAGGGCAAAAAAAAGAATTTTTTTTAAAATATATGTATAAACCATTTATGGCATTATAGGGATCTAAGGGATTAGAGTCAAAATTTTATGAAGAAAAAATGTTTTTTTCATAGGGTTTTTATTCTAAGGGGCTAAAAAAGGGAGGGGGTGACTTTTTTAAAAAAGCTGGCACTATTAATCTAAATATCTATATTTCATAATTAACGGGGGTTTATTTATGAAAAGTGTGGATTCAAGTGGAGGGTCTCATTTATTTAGACAAGAGGGTCTTTCTAGTCAATCAAAGGTGTCTAATGCGGAAATAAGAAAAACACAAGAAGCCACCACTCACATCTTTGGATCAGCTTTTTCACCACAAAGTCCCGCTTCGTTAAAAGGAAAAAAAATAGATCTAAAAACTGACCCTCTAATACTTACAGAAATGGAATTAGATGGACTAGAAGAAGAATTTTTGAACTGTAACAGTGAGACTAAGCTAAAAGGACTAATAACGAAATATACGCAGGTGAAAGAAAGATTAAAATTATTTAAAACAGACTCCGAAAGTGCAAAAACAAAAAAACTTGAACGAAAAACAGGAATAAAAAAGTTGTTTACGCAAGTATCTAGAGCAGTAGCTACAGTTTTAAAAAAGGATCTAAATTCATCGATTGAAAGATTAATTCAAAGGATAGATAATGTAATTCCTCAACTAAATGGAGAAATAGAGACAAAATTTGGGAAAAAAAGAGAAGAACAAACAGCAAACCAAAATCCAACAAAAGCGGCAGAACAAAAGAGGGATCAGCCAAAAGTCTCTTTTGGTATAGCAAACCAAAATCCAACAAAAGCGGCAGAAGAAAAAAGGGATCAGCCAAAAGTCTCTCTTGATAGCGTCAAAGGTGGAGGGGGGGCAAACTCAGAAATTGGCACTGTGGGCCTTCCAAATTCTAGAGTGGATTTAGGTTTAGTAAACGTCTGCTACATCAATTCTTCTGTACAAATGATTGCAAACATTCCTGGATTAAAATCCTTAGTTGAAAATTCACACCCCGCAGAAGAGGGTGTAGCTATGAAAGAAGATCTTTTGAAGCTATTACAAGTAATGGAGAAAAAACCGGCATCTGAAATCGATGTAGAGAAGGCATCAAAAAAATTTTGGGATACATTTCAAACAGCATTAATAAAAAAGGGTAAGGGTGCTTTTGATCTTAAACCCGGAGTTGGGCAAACTAATAGTAGTGGAGAATTTATTACTTTTATAGGAGATGTATTAAAGATCGCCCCTTTCGAAAATCTTCCTGGAAATGGAATTTTTAGTGCTTATCAAATAGAAGACCTTCTTCCTAAGGGCAATGGGAATTTTTTTATCTCTGAAAGACAACAAGATTCCCCTCCTGTTGAAAAAAGAATCGATATTCAAGGGGAGCGCTTTGTTTTAAAGGGGGCCATCCATTTTGAACTAGACCCTGTTACAAAGCAACCTTTGAATCACTATACATGTTCTATTTTTTTTGAAGATGAAAATCAATGGATTAATTTTAATGATAAATCTAAGCTTCCTAAAAAAAATGATGAAATTCAATTTGAAAGCGCTGTGGTTTTAATCTACGAAAAAGGCTAAGTATTTGAAGATAGGTCTTTTAAATAATAGATTTGTTTTTCTGGTGTATCTGTGTAGATCTGTGGCATTTTAGAACAATCGACACAAAAAATATTTCGGATAAAAGGGGTGTTCATTTTTTCTATCCCCCCTTCTGTGATATAAGGGCTATGGCTGATAAAAAAAGTGTGTAAACGTACATCTTGAAGATGATCTATACCCTTATCAGAGATTTCTTCAGCTTTTCCAAGGTGTAAAATTTCCAAGGGACATTTTTTAAAATGAGATAGCCCCTCATCAGAGAGTAATGAGCAATTATCGCTCATAAAGGTTTTTAAAAATGGGGAGGTAATAGATTTTAAAGAAGAGTCTGTGAGAATTGGGGATCCATGAAGGATTATTTCACATAGTCGGTGGGAAGAAAAGGCATCAAAAAAAGAGCTATCAAGATGTTGAGCTTCTGTCAAATATACCTTATCTAAAGAAAGTGAGGAAAAAAAATGAAAGAGCCCTGCTTTAGAAAAGTCTTTGCATGAAAGGGAAATTTCTTTTAAAGGGAGGGTTTTTAGATAGTTGAGACTCTTATCAGTAAGGTTTTTACACCCAAGAAGGGATACAGATGTGATTGTTTTTGGAAGGAAGGGGATGTCTTCATCGGAAAGGAGAATATTGTTTTCTAGAGTGATTTTTTTTATCCCTTTTGGATAGGAAAAATCTAAAGATGCAATAAGGGGGGCATTATCAAGATAAAGGTTTTCAAGACTTAAGTGTGTGTTAAGGAGGATCTCAAGGTCGTTAGGGGGGATCATCAGATTTGAAAGGTTGAGAGTTTTTAATAAAGAGTCTTCCGAACTGATCTTTTTTACAGAATAAAGGTGTTTAAGTGTGTTATAAAAAGGAAGATATCCTTCAAAAATCTCATACCGATCTTTTGAGACAATACCCGATAAGGGTTCTAAAGATTCGTTCAGAAGATAGGCTGTCGGATTGTTTCTTTTTCTAACAAGAGAAGAGCCAATGGCGCTATTTTTTCCAACAAAAGTATATAGATCCATAAGGGTGGGGAGAAGATCTATTTGGGAGGCTACATCTGTAATTTCTTGAGGAGCAAATGTCCCACAATGGAGGGGGAGAATTAAAAGGGGAATGTGAGTTACAGATGTGTCAAGGGAAAGAGAAAGACTTGGACGATCGGCATGCTCTTTTGGGTAGCCATGATCCCCCATGATGAAAAGGTGAATAGGAACGTGTAAATCAGAGAGTTTTTCAATGGTTAGGCCTAAAGCATGGTCAGAATATTCCATGGCCTTTTCAAAAGGGGTCTTTCCAAAAAATGGGATGAAGTTTTCAGGGGTGACAAAGGGGTGATGGTTAGTTATTGAGGCTGTACTTATGAAAAGAGGGGATTGGGCATCTTGTATTTTTTTTATCAGAAAATCATACATAAACTCATCGTGGACTCCCCAACTTGTCCCAAAAGCCTCTGGATTTTGTTGTTTTACATCCTTTTCATCATAAATTTCATCGAAATGGTGGTTTTGTAAAAATTCCCCTTGCCGATCAAAATGGTGACTGCCAGCTTTTATAAATAGATTTGTGTACCCCTTTTCTTTAAAAAAATTAGGAAGCCCTTTTAATGGAAGGGTTAATACAGGTGAAGAACTTTCTGTAAAATCCTTTCCAAAACAGGGGGGAAGGCCGTAAAAAGTAGCAAACATTGCTTTAAATGTTTGTGTTGCACTTGCGTAAAAATGAGAGAAGAAAATCCCCTTTTTTGCCCATTTATCAAAATGGGGGGTGATTTTCCCCACATCTGAGCTTCTAAAAGACTCTAGATAGATAAACACAACATGGGGTTTTTTCTTTGGAGGTAAAGAAAAGACCTTTTTTCCAAAAAATCCAGTTGTATATTTTTCTAAAGGGTAATGGTTATTGACTTTATAAAAAGTTTCATTTTCTGAAGTGGGGATTTTTCCTAAGGTTCCCCCCCCTTTTTCTTTTATAAAACATTGGTAAATCATCAAAAAAGGATAGGGCCAAAGGTTTTTTGGAGAGATAAAAAAGAGAGGGAGGAATAAAGAGGAGAATAATGAAGGTTTTGAGAGAAAAAATGAATAGACAAAAGAAAAAAGGAGGAAAAAAAGAAGCAGAGGGAGGGGGGCTTGTTTAAAAATAGAATCTTTTAATGAGGGGAGGTGTTTTAGATGCTTTAACGCTTTGATCTGTAAAGGGGAATTGAATGTACGTAGATGAATTGTGTTACAGATACTTAATAACAAAAAAACGGGGTAAAAGGGCTGAATCGGTAAAAGGATAAAAAAAGAGGGGATAGAAAAAGCGCCAACTATTGATAAAAGGGTTTTTTTTAGGGGTTGCTTTGAGTATAACGGAAGAAGGAGGAAGGGTAGGGATAAAAGGATGTGCATCATAACTATACTCAATAAAAAATAGGGGATTTATTTCTATAGATTCCTTGAAAATTTTTAGCAACGAGGGTAGCATAGTAGTCCTTTAACAAAAAGGCCCTTATGTCAAAATATACCCCCATTGTTGGAACCCTTGGATATGTTCTTTCAAAAGATCACTCTCAAGTGTTGATGATTCATCGAAATAAATCTCAAAAAGATGACCATATCGGTAAATATAATGGACTTGGAGGAAAAATGGAGCGGGATGAAGCTGTTTCAGCTTCTATGGCAAGGGAAATTTTTGAGGAAGCAGGTATTGTTGTTGAAGAAATGAAATTTAGAGGGACAATGAATTGGACAGGTTTTGGAAAAAATAATGAAGATTGGATCGGATGTATTTTTTTAATCACAAAATGGTCTGGAACCCCTTTTGTGACATGCCCTGAAGGGGATTTAGAGTGGATAGACCTTGATAAAATAATGCAATACCCTTTGTGGGAGGGGGATAAATATTTCCTTCCCCTTGTATTTAAAAAAGAGGAAGAGCCTTTTCACGGAAGAATGGACTACAAAGGGGAAAAATTAATTTCCTATTCATTTTCTTAAAAATTATGGAAGGGGACAAATATCTGTATTTAAGTAAACGTCTTGAATTAAATGTAAGAGTTTTACTCCCGCCTTCATCGATTTTTGAAAGGCTTTGCGTCCTGAAATAAGACCGCTTCCCCCTGCTAGCTTGTTAATTAAAGCAGTTTCAGCAGCATCTAAAAGATCATTTTCCCCAGAAGGGCCCCCAGAGTTGATCAATGGGATTTTTCCTCCAAGACAGTTAAGGACTTGATATCGAGCTAAATCAACAGGATGGTCAGAAGAAAGTTCTGAGTAGACCTTTTCTGATGTGGCCCCAAACTTAAGGGTTTTAAATCCCCCGTTGCAAGTAGGGAGCTTTTGTTTAATAATATCTGCTTTAATTGTGCACCCTAAATGATTTGCCTGTCCTGTTAAATCTGCTGCGGTATGAAAATCCCCTTCTTTTGTTTTAAAGGCGGGATTTCTTAAATAGCACCAAAGGACAGTTGCCATCCCTAATTGATGGGCTTGTTCAAAAGCCGCAGCGATGTCAACAATTTGTCTATTGCTTTCTGCGGATCCAAAATAAATGGTGGCTCCAACAGCTCGAGCGCCAAGCTCAAAAGCCTCCTTAACACTTCCAAATAGGATTTGATCAAAGGAGTTTGGATAGGTTAATAGTTGATTGTGATTTATTTTTACTAAGAAGGGGATTTTATGGGCATATTTTCTTGCTAAAATGGCAAAATTACCAAAAGTTGTGGCCACAGCATTGCATCCCCCTTCTATGGCAAGTTTTACAATATTTTCTGGATCAAAATAAAGGGGGTTAGGGGCAAAAGAAGCCCCTGCTGAATGTTCAATACCTTGATCTACAGGTAGAATAGAAAGATAGCCAGTGTTTGAGAGTCTACCGTGATTATAAATAGATTGAAGGTTTTGTAAGACACGAATGTTTCTATCTGAATTGAAAAAAACATGATCGACCACATCTTTAGATGGGAGGGTTAAAAGCTCTTTGGAAATCTTACATTTGGGATGATCTAATAGATAGGTAAGTTTTTTCCCTAATAAGACCTCTAATTCTTGCATTAACATGATTTTCTCCTTTAAGAAACAAAGGGGATAATCTAGCAAAAAAAAGTAAAAAATTCAATGACTAAACCATTTTTTTTACGAGCCTTTTAAAGGCAGTGGATAAGTCATTTAAAAGTGCGCTATTTTTTACTGTAACAAGCATTTAAAAAACACCTTGGTGGGTTAGAAACTTGAATTCGGGACTTTATATGTGGGTTCATCGTTGAAAATTTGATCCTCGTTTCTGCGCATCGCGCAGTCTAATAAATATTTAACTATAGAATCTTTCTGTTCTATCAAAAAATCATTTATTTTATCGATTCTTTCCTCTGAAGCCATTTGCATAATGCCAAGTTTTGCTAAGGGTTTAATAATTGCATGATATAAGGCTGGATAAAGTGGTCCCATAGGTGTTTTTTCATCAAAAACAAAATAAAAATGACTCTGTACCTCTTGAAAAAGACTATTGAAAGTCTGATTTACCTCACTCCCAGAAGGGGGGCAAAATATATCTAAAAAATCTTCACTTATCCCACGTTTCACAAAAATCTTCGATAGAAAAAAACTTATTGCTAAACGACTCATAGACCCATATGCCCCTTCTTTTCTTTTACTTTGTCTAAAATCTTTTACTTGGGGTGGCATTGCAAGATCTTTTCCAAAAAGTGAATCTTCTAAACCTATACTACAAGCTTCATAGCGAGTAAATCCCCAGTCCTTTAATCTGCTAGCTGCTACGTATTCTGAATCTATTGAGTTAGGTTGCCTTGAATAAATAAATCCATTATCAAAGATTGGAATGTCCGCTAAAGAACAAGGCCCTTGTATAATACCCTGTTTAGTTAATGCTTCATTCAATTCTCTAGCCATTGCTAGTGCATCTTCTTTGGTTTGTTCTTTTTTTAGGTATACAGTAAAAGCTTTTCCAGCTAGATTTGCTGATTTATTCTTCGTTCGAAACTCTGATTCGACTATTTTAAAAGAATTCCTACTCTTTTTGATAATATTAACAATAATCATTAGTGCGTTTAACATATTCTCATCGGATTGATCTACTGAAATATGAATTTTCTCATCACTACATTCAACTACTGCTGGATTTTGAAAATCTCCTACAAAAGTATAATTCATAAAACCACGAGGAAAAGGACAATAGAAATATCCCTGATCTATCGCAAACTTACCCATTTTAGTATCACAATCCTCTTTGTTAGAATCCGGCGTTTCAACAGGATCAGCGTGTAAGCTCAAGCTAGGCTGAGAATGAAGATTGTCTTGGATTGGTATTTCTTGTGATGAATTATTATAATTTTTAAGATCAATTGTTAACTTATGTCTAAGTGCAATTAGAACTATATAGGCTATTAATGAAATGACGTTTAAAAAAATCAATCCAACAATATGCCAACCAGCATCCCATTTACTTTGATCAACGGGCTTAAGTTTAAAAGAGAGAGGACTATGTTCAATAGACCCAATTTCTAATGCCCCAAACATCTTTTCAAGATGTCTATGAGGTTGTGAAATGACTGGCTGTTTCATCTAATTTATTTAAAAATTTAATTATAATTTTATTATAATATTTTAATCTAATATTGTCAAATTAAAAAGATTGAAGGTTTTGCAAGACACAAATGTTTCTATCTGAATTGAAAAAACCACGATCGACCACATCTTTAGATGGGAGGGCTAGATGATCTAATAGATAGGTGAGTTTTTTCCCTAATAAGACCTCTAATTCTTGCACTAACATGATTTTCTCCTTTAAGAAACAAAGGGGATAATCTAGAAAAAAAAGTAAAAAATTCAATGACTAAACCATTTTTTTTACGAGGCTTTTAAAAGTAGTGGATAAGTCATTTAAAAGTGCGCTATTTTTTACTGTAAGCTTTTTTAGTTTTTCTTCAGAATTGTTTTGAAAAAGGCAAAAAACCTCTTGAGCCGGTTGTAAAATTTTAAAGGCTGTAAAAGTAATCAAAGCTTGAATAAAAGACAAGAAGCGAAAATCAAAACTATTGGTGATTTTTTTCGTTAATCTTTTGACTGATTCTGTATAATCATTAACTGTGGATAAACAAGCAGCTGCTTTTTCTTTCAATAAAGCTACTTGTGTCGTATGGTCTGCGACAGCTCTTTCTAAAGCAACGTGATTTATTTCAGCAGTTTTTGAATTTATTAAATTATTCATAATTAAGTTCATTTTTTATTTAATTATATCACACCTTTTAAAAAAAATCAATTGGAATAAGTGAATTGGAAAAAAGGATAGGTATTAGAAACTGATTTTTACTTTGCAACATCTTATCATTCTTGGGAAAGAGGAAAATAATCAAGCTTTTTCCTTTTGTTATTACTCAAGTTCTTTAATATTAATGATTTAAACAATTCTAGGTATTAGAAGCTTGAAATTTTTATTATGATATGTTATAATATTTACATAATAAAGAGGTAATTAAATGTTAAGTAATATTGAAAGTAGAAGAAGAGATCATGAGGAATTGCTAGAGAGTGCCTCTGCCCAAGCGAATAAAGGTAGAGTCCGGGCTGCAAAATCTTTAACAAAAGCGGAAGTTGCTGAGCAAAAGATTACCTCTTTTGCAACACAAATATTAGAGATTACTAATGGATTAAAAGAGTATAGAGCGTTGTATAAAGATCAAGCAGTAATGAATGGATTTAAAGAAAATGCTCATTTAAATAGGCCCGCTCTTGCAAAGATGCAGGGAAGATTTAATTCTCTTAAAAGTCGAGTAGAAAAATTAAAGTATCAAGACCCACGTGTTAAAGCTCTTTTTAATAAAATGATTCGGGTTGGAATTGATGATAAATCCAAAACAGGTGGATTATACTTTATTCAAAACGATGTGATCGCTTTAATTGGTGGAAAAAATATTATTGATAGTGGTCCGTTTTTAAAACATGGGACCATATGTGTAAAAGATTCTGCAATGCCCGATCCAAGACCTAACAATCTAGTTTCAGAAACTGAGCTTAAACAGATGAAGCAATTAAGAAATGTACTTTTTAATCCAAAAGCAGGTGTTTTAAAAATCGAAGGTTCCTTGGCCTTTGTTTCAAAAACTAAAAGGCAATTAGAAAAAATGTTAACCTATGAAGCAGGGAGGCAAATACTTAAAGAATTATGCGAGCATAAAAAAGAGCTAACTATTAGATCTGGTTCAAGAAATGAAGCTTGTTACTTATCTAATGAAGTTTTTCTAACTCATAAAGGGGTAACCTTAATTGGTTATGAAAATGGACTTAATGCAACTATCCCTTCCCCACCATGGATAATCCTTGGACATGAGTTAGTTCATATGTTACATCATTATTCTAATGAATTTTTAGTTAATCGCGAAATGGTAACCCCCGATGAATATTTATGGACCGATGGGGAGGAGTATAAGACAATTGGGGATCCAAAAAATCCGATAAACCCTATTAGTGAAAATGGTTTAAGAGAAAAAAGTATACACCCATTAAGAATATATCATCGGGGAGGTTTTAAGTCCGGTCCACTAGAAGTAAAAATAGAAAAATGTTTTGAAGGAAATATAACGGGTGATCTTGTTGAAATCTTAAGAAGCGATCAGTTAACACACAACGAAATGGAAGAGATGATAGGTGAGTGTTTTAAAAAATGGAGGCCAGAAATTGTATTAGAATTACTGAAATATCCTCTTTCAAAAGAAATAATAAAAAAGAATCTACTGTTGTTTTTTACTGCCGCAAAAGCAAACGGCGATGAAATTTGTGTAGAGAAAATGATTTCGGAGTTTGGGCAGGAGTGTGACTTTTACCAAGGAGATCGAGAATTTGAACTATTTGCAAAAATGATGAACCCTTCTAATCGTTTGTTTGGCTTTTGGTATGATTCAAGTTCTGGGGAAAAGGACTTTAAACTTTCAAAACACCAAATCATAGAAAGCATCGTTTTTGAATGTTCAAAAAAATGGAATAGAGAAAATGCGGAGCAACTATTAAAATATGCTTCTTCAAAAGAAATAGTACAAGAGAATCTATGGTTGTTTTTTGCTGCTGCAAAAGCAAATGGGGATGAAGATTCTGTTGAAAAAATGATCTTAGAATTTAAAGAGGAGTGTGATTCTTATAAAGAAAATGAAAGATTTGAACTATTTGTAAAAATGATGGGTCATATTTCTGTCTTATTAGTAAGATTATATAGCCAAAGTAAAAATAAAAAGGACTTTACATTTACAAAAGATCAAATCAATGAGATTAAATTGAGTTTTTATAAAAATTGGGATAGCGATATTTTCATGAAATTGTTAAATCAGCCATGTGCAAAAGAAGCATTAGAGAGTGTTGTCGACCTTCATTTCATATTTAAGTATGCAGTTTTAAATAAAGATGAAAATGTATTAGGAAAATTATTAGAAATGTTCCCTAATGTATTAGAAATATTAGTAGAAATGTTCCCTTCGCATAGCTTAAAGTTGGATCTTACTGTTTTAATCGAAAATATGAATCAAAATCAGAATTTTATAGAAAGGATTCAGGAAATTCAAAAACCTCTCTTACGTAGTTTCTTCCGTGATTTTCCTAATTAATCAAGAAACATTTTAGAACTTATTTTTTTTGATGAATTAGGAAACACACCCAATAAAATTATGGAATAATATAAAATTAAAAAGATTGAGTTTTGGGGTAAACTCTATGTTGAGGATCTATTTTTTCAAGGAGAAGAAGGATTCCTATAGTTTTAAGCGCCTCCTTAACAATAATTTGCGGATTGTGAGTCGTTCCTTTGATTATAAACGGGACCATGTACCCAGGGGGTAGAAAGGTAAGATCAAAAGCCTTAGTTAAAGAATTTGTGGTGAGCCCTACATGGATGTTTAAGGCATCGGAAAGAAGGTTTATAGTACCTAAAGAGAGAATTTCAAAGGTGTCATCAATAAGAAAAGGGGTTTTATCAAAGCTTGCAATGCTGTTTTCGATAATAAAGGGGATTTTTCCACACTCTATAGTGATTGCCTTTGGGACCTTTTGCCTTAAAAGGTTTAGGATCACACTAAGGAGGTGATTTTCTTTACAACGTAAAGAACCAAGTCTTAATTCTCCTTGAAGTTTTAAAGAGCTTTTAGATTCGGTATTCAAAGAAGCTGAAAAAAGCTGTAAAGAAATTAAGGGGCTGGAGAAGGGGGGGATAAGTATATGATTTGTAAAGGCCTCAACCCCTTCTTCAATCACCTCAGAAGTTACAAGTGCAGGTTTTACAAGGGTGAGCTTATTTTGATCATAAACAAGGGTTAAAGAGCCTTCAACCCTATTAAGGAGGGGCTTTTCTTTATAGTAGAGGGTTGCATCGACAAAATGATAGTGGATCCCTTTTTTTAATAAAAAGGGGATCAGTGGGGTGTGTATCACAAGAGATGGGATTTTAACCTCTGTATTTTGATCCTGCCATCTAAGGTTTTTTAAAGTAAGATCTGAAAACCAGTTGAATTCAATCCCTTCTACCTGAAGTGTTCCTTTAATCCTTCCTACCATCGTAGTGAAGATTTTTTCTTTGATAGAGAAGGGAAGGGTTTTTGGAAGGGAGAAAATAACAATAAGAAGGAGGATAAGGGCAACAAGCTTTTTCATAAACTATTCTACAGTAACAGATTTAGCTAAATTTCGAGGAAAATCTATTTCTTTATTAAGAAAAAGGGCCATGTAGTAGGCAAAAAGTTGTCCAGCAATACAATAGGTAATTGAAGAAAAGGGGTGCGAAGGAAGGGAAATGGTGTTGTTTGTTAAGTCTCCATAGGTATGGGGGCCAAAAATTAAAAGAGGCCCTTTTCTAGCCTTAATTTCATGTAAATTTGAAAGGGTTTTAATCGCAGTTGTTTCTTCCCCTAAAAAGGCAATAGTGGGAAGATATTCATCAATAAGGGCAATAGGACCGTGTTTCATTTCTCCAGATGGGATTGCTTCAGCAGGTAAGTAGGTGATTTCCTTTAATTTAAGGGCTGCTTCTTTACTCACAGGGAACATTGTAGAGCGCCCTGTAAAGAAAAAGTGAGGGAAATGAGAGAACTTTTTAGCAGCCTCTTTGATCTTAATTTCTTTAGAAAAAAGATCATTAATCCATTTTGGAATCTTTTTCAAATCCACACTATAAGCAGTGGTATCTACTTTTTTCACATTCCCTAAATGAATGGCAAGAAGGTATAAATGTAAAAGTTGTCCAGTAAATGCTTTGGTAGAACAAACGCTCACTTCTTTGCCAACCCCTAAAGGGATCCATCGATCACACTCCCTTGTTAAAGTTGAACCCCCCACATTACAAAGGGCAATAGTAAGGTCAAAAGAGGCTTTTTGATAGCGCATTGCTGATAAAGTATCAGCTGTTTCTCCTGATTGAGAGATAAAGATGGCAATAACCCCTTTTTTCTTTAAATGACGTTGATAGCGGTACTCAGAAGCTAGATGTACAGTTACAGGGACTAAAGAAAGTTCTTCTAAAAAGGGTTTTGCAATAAGCCCTGCATGAAACGAAGAGCCGCAGGCGATGATATCGATATGCTCGGCTTGTAAGAGGGTCTTATCATCATTTTGTAATTCTTTAAAAATGAAAGAGCCCATTTCACAACGCTCTTGAAGGAGTTTTTTGCAAAGAAATTCTTGCTCATGGATTTCTTTGAGCATAAAGTGGGAATAGTGCTTTTTATCTGCAACATCTTCAGTGATTGTTAGACTATGTAAATCCTGATCCCTTTTCACCCCTTTTTCTGTGTACACTTTTAAAGTAGATGGAGAAATCTCAACAATTTCATTATTTTCTAAAATATAGGTTTGGTAACTTCCTGAAGAAAAAGAGGAGGCATCAGAGGCAATGTAAACATCTTTAGTTTGGTTGCACATCCCAACGACTAAAGGAGCATTTCTACAGGCCCCATAAATTGTATTTGGAGAGTCTTTATGAATAAGAACAATAGCAAACGATCCTTCCACCATTAAAAGAGCTTTATCAAGGGCAATTTTAAGATCCCCTTCATAAAAAAATGAGATTAGATTAGTCACAACCTCGGTATCTGTTCCTGAGGTAAAGGGGATGTTTTTACTTAATAGAAACCCTTTAAGATCTAAGTAGTTTTCAATAATCCCATTATGAACTAAAGCGATACTTTGAGTGTGGTCGATTTGAGGGTGTGCATTTTCTTTTGAGGACTCTCCGTGAGTTGCCCACCTTGTATGAGCAATGGCTAAATCCAAATCAAAGGTGTTGTTTTCAATTAAAGGGTAGAGTAAGTCCGCTTTACCCACTGTTTTATAAGAAATTAAAGAGCCTTGATAAATCGAGGCCACCCCTGAAGAATCATAGCCTCTATATTGAAGTTTTATAAGTCCTTTAATACAAGCTTTTAAAGCATCAGTTCCTTTTTCAGATTGAATATATCCATAAATTCCGCACATAGAAAAAAATATACAAAAGAAAGCAATTCTTTTCGAGGTTTATCTTGAAAGTTTTTCGTTTCATACCTATATCTTTTAGAGAAGGAGCCTATGAAAAAGAAACATTTAAACCATCCGACAGAAATGTATGTGCGCAACACCCACAATATCCTTCAGTTAGATCAAACAACGGGGGAGGCAATCACAGCTATTCGAAATATCCATTCTGAAAAGGATAAGCCTTACTACTTTGTATTAGATCAAAAGGGGCATTTAATTGGATTTGTCAATATTAGGCAACTTCTTATACAGGATCCAAAAACTCCATTAAAAAACATTGTGAAAACAAAAGTTCATTTAGTGCAACATAGACAGTCTATGCTAGATGCTTTAGCTATCATGCAAAAGTTTCACCTTTTAGCGATTCCTGTTTTAAAACAGGGGCTTTTTTTAGGGGTTATCGATCTTCAGGAGTATTTTGAAGAGGATTTACAGATTGATTCAAAGCGCAAACGGTTACAAATTTTTCAAATGATTGGGGTGATTGTTGAAGAAGGGCCCACAAAATCGTTATACAAAAAATATATCCATCGCATGCCTTGGGTTTTTTGTAATATCGTTGGGGGGCTTATGTGCGCTATTATTTCTGATATCTATGAAGTGGTCCTTCAAGATATCATTCTCCTTGCTATGTTTATCCCTTTAGTCCTTTCACTTTCTGAATCTATTTCTATGCAATCAATGACGATGAGTATTTATTTAATGACCCATAAAAAACACAGTTGGTCTAAGATTTTTTACTATACAATTTTAGAAAGTAGGTTGTATTTTCTAATTTCGATCACAGCAAGTGTCATTGTGGGTCTGCTCTCCCTTTTCTGGGGAAAGGGGTTTGCTCCGGCATGGGTGATTTGTATGAGCATATTCATATCAGTTAACTGCACAGCCGTTTTAGGCTCTCTTACCCCTGTTGTTTTGCATCGATGGAGGTTAGATCCAAAGGTAGCCTCTGGCCCTATAGTTTTGATGGCAGGGGATGTGTTTACAACCTTTATTTATTTGGGTTTAGGTTTTATTTTTCTTTTATGAATTTCCCCAATGAGGTTTTCTCATTTCAAAAATGATAAATGGAATAGCTGTCATTATGACAATTCCGATCGTTAAAAATGAGACAAAAAAGGGAAGGTGGAGTCCGTTAATATCTGGTGGGGGAAAAAAACCAATCACAAATGAAAAAAGGACTCCGATAAGGCCAAATCCAGCAACAATAGTCATTCCCAGAGTTCCAAAAGGGACGGCATAAGGGCGAGGATCGTTTTTTCTAACCTTTTTTAAAACAATTCCTGAAATAAAAAGGAGGATGTACATTAAAATGTATAATTGAGCGGCTAAAACAGTCATCATCCAAAAGGACGAACTGACATTGGGCATAAGGAGAAATAGAATCGAAAGGGCTGAAACAATGATTGCTTGGATAAACATTAAAACAATGGGCATACCGTGCTTATTTGTTTTTTGCATAAAAGGGGGAAAATCCCCCTTTTCTCCAGCAGTTAAAAGCCCTCTACAAGGTCCAACTATCCAATTTGAAATCCCACCTAAAGCTCCAATTGCAATGAACAATGAAACAATAGGGGTTAGTGAGCTTAAGTTATATTGTTTTAAAAATGCACTTACGGCAAAAATTGTTCCAGAAACTAGACTAATTTCATTTGAAGGGACAACTATTGCAATGGATAGAGTCCCTAAAATGGTAAGGATCACAATGATTGCTGCCGATAAAAAAATGGCTATAGGGAAGTTTTTTTTTGGGTTTTCTACATCACCGGCATGAATAGCCGGCATTTCTAATCCAGCAAAACTAAGTAAAATTCCGGTTAAAACAGAAAAAGTGGATATTTGGGAGAGATCGGGGAAAATCGGTGTAGACTTCAACGAAATCATAAAGGGTTTTCCAGAAAAAAGATAGATTGCCCCAAGAACTAAAATGAGAGCCGTTGGAATAAAAGTTCCAACAATGACGCAAAAAGTGCTTAGTTTTCCTGTAAAATGAATCCCGCGTAAGTTTAACAATGTAAGGGCCCAAAAGACAATAATCACACCTACGCAGGTATATAGTGGATTGTCTGAAAGATGGGGGAAAAAGACATAAGCGATTGCCGCTGTGATAAAAGAGAGAATTGCTGGGTAAAAAACAATATTTTCTACCCAAAGGAGCCAAACGGCAACAAATCCCATTCGATGACCTAAAGCTTCTTTAACCCAGATATAAATGCCCCCTTTTTGTGGAAAAAGAGTAGAAAGTTCGGCAGAAACAAGGGCACAGGGGATGAAAAAAAAGATCATTGAAAGAAGGAGGTAGAATATGGAGGTGTACCCATATAAAGCGGTGATAGGCCAGTTTCTAATACTTAAAACTGTCGCTAAATTGATCATTAATAGTAAAAAAATGGAAAGGCTTTTTTTAGAGGAGTGCATTTTAAGGCTCTTAAAGTTAAAAATGGTTCTAGTGTACCCTAAAAAGAAGAAAACATCAATATTAGATGATACAATTTCTAAAAAACGATCTCTTACAGCCTATCTCTAATGAGTCCTTGTAATTCTTTCATTATCCGAATAAGAAGCCTTTGTGATGTATGCTTGAACTGCATCTCCATAACAAAGTCTGTTTAAATCCATTTCTTTATTAAATAAACTAAAGGGAACAAATTTTAATGAAAAATAAAGGGTAGTTAGTGTGTACATAAAACAATAAAAAGCTTGATTTTGATTTTTATTCGACTCTTTGGTTTTTTCACAAAGATGGACTACATAGGTTCCAGCAAAAATAAAAAAACGGAAGGTTGCTTCAATAATTGATAAAAAAACATTTAAAATAGAGACGAGAAAAAGTCCACAATCCCAACTGACCTTCGATCTAGAGTTGCAAACAGCCTTTAAAACAGCTCCAGAAAAAGAGATTTTTGATAAAATAAAAAATTTTCGAACGGTTGGGTTTGTTGTATTTTCCATAACTAAATTATAATAGATTGCTCTATTTATTGAATAGAAACTTCGAGGATTTCTTTCCATTCTGTTGTATATCTTAAAGACGTTGTCCCTTTTCTTGAGAAATCTTTACTTTGAGAGGCAAATCTAATCGTTTTAGGGCCAAAACGGCGGTTAATTTGATCAAACGCTTCCATTAAATGAGGGGGGTGGTTTTTAGCAGGTGAGAAAAGGTCTTGTTGAGTGGTTTTTTCATCGGAAAGTGTATTAAAATGGACTCCAGCACGTTTAACTAAAATAGCGCCATCAAGAAGATCTTTTAAAGCATCTTCTTTGTATTTTAAAAAATCAGGGGTGTAGTTGGAGGGGGGGGTAAGTGTGTACGATTTAAAAAAGGTAGATCGGTTTTTTTTATATCTGGAGGTGTCTAAAAAAAGGGAAAATTCACCCGCTTTTTTACCTAGTAAGCGCAATTTTTCACACCCTTCTGAAATAAAAGATGCAATGATTTCTTTTATTGTTTGAATTCTTATAATTTCTGAAGGGAAAGTTTTGGTGATTTGGATAGATTTTTGAGACCCTTTATCGATAAATGGGTAGGCACTTTCCCCTTCAAGCTCCTTTTTAATAAACATTCCATCCATCCCTAAAAGGCGTTTTAAAAAGGGATCATTTAAGGAAAGAATATCATAGGCTGTTTTGCATTGATGCAGGGAAAGTTTTGAAAATGATTTTTTTCCAATACCCCAAATGTCATCAGCAGGAAAGGTTTTTAAGGTTTTTTCAATGTTTTCTGTGAGAATTTTTCGATAAGGGGGGGAGCTTTTAGCAATTTTAGTAGCGATTTTAGCAAGAGTTTTAGTTTTAGAAAGGCCGATAGAAACATCTATTCCCACCCATTGTTTGATTTTCTTTTGTATATTTTCTAAAAAGGTGTCGCAAACAAGGGGGGTGGGGATTTTTAGAAACATTTCGTCGATCGAATACATTGACATTTCTAGATTATAGGTAAGGACTGTTTCTCTAATCCGCTGAGAAATATCAGAATAAAGGGTAAAGTTTGGGGTTTTTACAATGACATCCTCTTTTAAAAAAAGGGATGTGTAGTCAAAAGTGGCGCCCCCCATAGGGATGCCTAAAGCTTTAGCTTCTTTAGATCTAGCAATAATAATCCCATTTTCACTAGAGCATACCACTAAAGGTTTTTTTCGATACTCGGGGTGAAAAAGGGTTTCACAGGAAGCAAAAAAGTTATCACAATCAATTAAGCAGATCATTGTCATAGAGGTTTATGAATAGTATAAATAACAGTGCCAAAAACTTCAAAATCCATCCCCTCTTTAATTTCCAAAGGGCTATATTTAGGGTGTTGGGCCTGTAGATATGTTTTCTTCCCTTCAAAAATTAGACGCCTGACAAGAAACTTTCCCTCTACAGAGGCAAGGATTATTTTTCTTGAAGAGGGGGTTTTAGATCGATCGACAACTAAAATATCGCCATTAAAAATGTGAGCCCCTTCCATAGAATCCCCTTTAACTTTTATAAAATAGGTGGTTGTTTTGTTCTCAACAAGATACTCATTAATATCAAGTCTTGAGGAGGGTTCCTCACTTAGGGTGCAAGTTGTTCTTGTAATTATTTTCTCTTTCATAGATGCTGTTTTCTTTTAATTCTATACGAGTTTGGGAGTTTTAAGGTAGTGAAAAGAGAGCACTGGAAATCAAAATTAGGATTTATGTGGGCGGCAATAGGATCGGCAGTAGGTCTTGGAAGTATTTGGAGATTTCCCTACGTTGTGGGTGAAAATGGAGGGGCTGTTTTTGTCCTTTTATTTTGTTTATTTCTTCTCCTTGTAAGCTTACCTATCCTCTTATCAGAAATTGTGATTGGAAGAGCGACAGAATCAAATCCATCAGATGCTTTTAAAAAACTTGGAAAAAATAGATTTTGGAAAGGTGTGGGAACCCTGCAGGTGATTACAGGATTATTAGTGAGTGTTTTTTACAGTGTAGTCTGTTCTTGGACCCTTGGCTACCTTTTAGAAGCTTTTAATGGAAATCTTTCTTATTTTACAACACCTCTTGCTGCACAAATATTTTGGAAATCTTGTCTTGAAAGTGTGACGTGGACAATGGGGTGCCAAATAGGGTTTGTGTTTCTTTCAGCAGCAATATTGTATGTGGGTGTTCAAAAGGGAATAGAGTCCACCAATAAAATTTTAATGCCCCTTCTTTTCATGTTTCTCCTTTTTTTAGCTGTTGTTGGAATACAGATGCCGTCTTCAAGTAAGGGGCTTTTATTCTTATTTTCTCCTAATTGGAGCGCTTTAAATGGTAAAATGGTTTTACTTGCCTTAGGACAAGCTTTTTTTGCTCTTTCTGTGGGTCAAGGGACGATGATTACCTATGGAAGTTACCTTCGAAAACAGGATAATCTTTTTGCAATCTCTTTACCGGTAGCTAGTTCAATTGTGATTGTCTCCCTTTTAGCAGGAATAGCTATTTTTACAGTGATCTTTTCTTTAGGGGGAAATCCTTCAAGTGGCTCAGAGCTCATCTTTGAAACCCTTCCCCTCCTTTTTTCAAAGATGGAGTTTGGGGGGTTTATTGCAATCCTCTTTTTTTCCTTAATTTTTTTTGCTGGACTAACCTCTCAAATTTCAGCAATGGAGCCTTTTATCGCCTATCTTACCGATCACAAAAAGTATTCAAGGCATAAGGCGGTAAGTATCTGTAGCCTTATAGTTTTAGTGTTAGGCCTTCCTGTTGGATTGTCCTTTGGTCCACTTTCTGACTCGACTTTTTTGGGTCTTAATTTATTTGAAGCGCTAAGCTTTTTTTGCATAAATATCCTTATTCCTTTAGGGGCCCTTGGGGCGGTTTTACTTCTGGGTTGGAAAAATCCATTTGACGATTTTTTAAAAGCTCTTCAACAAGGAACCTCTCAAACGCTCATCAAAAACCCTTTATTCAGATGGGGTTTTGCTTTGACTGTTAGGTATTTAGCCCCATTTGTGATTTTTATTCTTCTCTTAAATCTGTTTTATGTAAAGTAAAGGGTACAAGGATGATTAAAAAATGCTTAAAATCTATTTAATCCGTCATGGGGGGACTGCTTGGTCAAAAACAGGTCACCATACGGGGCTTACAGATCTTCCTCTGACTGAGGAAGGGGAAAAAGAGTGTAAAGAGTTATACAACAAAATCAAACACGTAGACTTTAATACAGTCTATTGCAGCCCCTTACAGAGGGCAAAAAAAACATGTGAGCTGTGTCACTGTATGGATAAAGCAATTATCACAAGTGATTTATTGGAATGGGATTATGGCGATTATGAAGGGATGACAAGTCAGGAGATTGGTTTAATAGATCCCTGCTGGACAGTTTTTTCTAAAGATCCAAAAAACGGAGAAACCTCTCATCAGGTGGGGCTTCGAGCAGATCGGATGATCAAAGAAATTTTAACATTGGATGGAAATATAGCGATTTTTTCATCCTCCCATTTTTTAAGAGCTTTTGTAGCAAGATGGTTAGGTTTTCCCGTTTCGTGTGGGATGTATTTTACCTTATCGACAGCTTCGCACGCTGTGTTATCTTTTGAACATACAAATCCTGTTGTTGAACGTTGGGGTGTTCCTTGTAAAAATGGATAAGCTCTAAAAATCTCCCCTTGATTAAAATTGTTGATTATATAGATTCATTTTTATAACACAAAGAGGTTGCGATGAATAATTCCGGGAGAAAATTAGTTTTAATCACAGGAAGTGCTGGGAGAATTGGTTCAGCATTAGCTAAGCGTTTGGGAGAAAAGTATCAAATTGTTGGATTTGAGTTAATGAAAGCTATTTACGCTTCAGAAAATGAAGAGCTTGTTCCTTTAGATGTTTCTTCTGAAGAAAGTGTGAATCAAGCCTTTAAACATATTGAGGCTTTTTATGGAAAAAAAATTGCCTCTGTAGTCCATTTAGCTGCCTATTATAGTTTTGAAGATCAAGAGTACGAAAAGTATAATAAGATCACCGTCCAAGGGACCAAACACCTTTTAAAAGCCCTTGAAAGGTTTGAAGTAGAACAGTTTATATTTTCTTCTACAATGCTTGTCCATAAATCGACAAAACCTGGAGAAAAAATTTCTGAAGGATCTTTATTAGATGGAAATTGGGCTTATCCACAATCAAAAATTGAAACAGAAGAAGTGATTAGACAATACTCTAAAAATATTCCAACAGTAGTGATGAGGATAGCAGGGGTGTATGACGATGATTGCCACAGCATTCCGATTTCAAATCAAATACAAAGGATTTATGAAAAGAGTTTTACAGCCCATTTTTTTCCAGGAAACCTAAATTGTGGAGCCTCATTTTTACACATGGAGGATTTAGTTGATCTTTTAGAAAAAGCTGTTGATATGAGGAATGACATTCCAAAAAAGGTGACCGTTCTTGTGGGGGAGGATCATACCCTTTCGACAAAAGCGATACAAAACACTATATCAAGGAATCTATTTGGTAAAAATATATGGATGATTAGAGTTCCTAAAGTTTTTGCATGGATAGGCGCTTTCTTTCTATGTCACATCCCTTTTATGGCCAAACCCTTCATACGCCCTTGGATGATTTTTTTAGCCGATGAACATTACGAATTAAATATTTCAAAAGCAAAAAAGCTTTTTAATTGGAAACCCACACACTGTTTAGAGGATTGTCTGCCCTCGATGTGTAAAGATTTACAAAAAAATCCAGTGAGTTGGTATATAAAAAATGGCCTAAAAATGCCTAAACATTTAAAGAAAATTGCTAAAAGTCAAATGAGAGAAAAAAAGAAAGAGGAGTCACCTTGCTGTAAAAGGAAGGCTTCATGAAAGAGCTCTCAAAGGAAGTTAAGGATAAGCATAATAGATATTTATGGACCGTGTTTATCTCTTTATTTTTAGGGCTATGGCTTTTTGTCTCGCAATACGCTTTAGGGTATACAACCTATGCAATGAAAATAAGCGATAGTGGTACAGGTGCAATAGTTATTTTGAGCTCACTTGTTGCCCTTAAACCAAATAGACTGGGTTTTGTCTCATTGTGGGTGATCTGTTTTGCTGGACTTTGGCTGAATTTTGCCCCCCTCCTATTTTGGGCAAAAGGTTCTGTAGAGTATCTAAATGATACTCTTGTGGGGATCTTTTTAGTCCTATTTTCTGTAATTATTCCAGGGATCCCAGGAAAAGTAGAGGTAAAAGGAGGAGCTGTTCCTTTAGGGTGGAGTTATAATCCTTCCTCTTGGGCTCAAAGAATCCCTGTAATTGCCTTAGGCATTTTGGGTATGTTGATTTCTAGATACCTAGCAGCCTATCAATTAGGGTATATTCAAACAGTGTGGGATCCAGTTTTTGGAGAAGGGACAAAAGAGGTGATCACTTCAACAATCTCAAAATCCTTCCCAATCCCTGATGCAGGACTTGGATGTTTTGCCTATACTATAGAGGTCCTACTGGGGCTAAAAGGGGGAGAAAACAGGTGGAAAACAATGCCTTGGATGGTGATGGCTTTTGTCTTGCTTGTTGTCCCTCTTGGGGTAGTGAGTATTATTTTAGTGATTTTACAACCTTTAATTGTAAAAAACTGGTGTTTTTTATGTTTATGTACGGCAACAGCGATGATGATAATGATTGTTTTTGCTGTCGATGAATTAATAGCTGTGTTTCAGTTTCTTCATCAAAACTATCGAGCTGGAAAGGGTTTTTGGAAAACATTTTTTTCTGGGGGAGATCTTAAGGGGGCAAAAGATGATGAAGAGCTCTTTTCAACCGATCATCTTATTAAAAAAGGGTCAAAAGGGGTGAGTTTGTGTTGGAATCTTTTACTAGCAGCGGCTATTGGGGCGGGATTTATGATCACTCCAGCTTTATTTTCCTTTGCAGGTACAATGGGAGATATAAATCATTTATGTGGGGCTTTAATCGTTGTAGTTTCTATCCTCTCTTTAGCAGAAGTGATTCGAATATGTAGATGGGTAAATATGATTATGGCTGCAGTTGTAATCGTTGGATCTTGGGTACTCTATAGCTATCCTTTCTATCACACCTTGTTAGGGTTGCTTTTGATCCTTTTATCGATTCGAAAGGGAAAAATCAAAGAAAGCTATGGCCCATGGCAAAAAATGATTCGATAGTCTATATATTGAATGAAGTGAGGTTTTTTTAATGACAAAGGCGATAGTTCTTTTTGCGTGTATCTTTTCTATGTGTGTAAAGCCCCCAAAATATGTGGCAGTAAGTGATAAAAGTGTGGAAGTATATTCACAAACAATAACGAATAAGGAATTGAAGGTGCTGTCCATTGGAGGCTTTTATAAGGAAAAGAAAGTAGAAAAACTCTATTTAGACTTAGAGTATAAAGGGGTTTTAAGCGATAAAAATGCCGAAGAAAAAATCATAACAGTATTTCAAGGGTTGTTAGAGCATGTCAATAAAGACTCTTCTTTAAAAGAATTTTTGATCGAAAATCCCTTTTCCAAAAAGGATCTATCTGTAACCCTTTCCTATACCTCAGAAAAGGGAAGAGCTTCTCAAGTCCATATTTATGAGGATGAAGTGGTCTTTTCCACATACAATAAAACGACAAACGAGTTGATTAAAGACTACACAATTCCTTTAGTAAGGGCACATTCTTTTAGGTAGATGTTTCTTTGCATGACCACCACTAAACTTGGAACAATAAAAAAAACAGCCGATAGTGGGGAAATGTTCAAAGAAAATAAGTAAAATGAGAAAAAAATCCCATGAATTAAAACAACTCCAACAATATCAAGGTTCTTTGCGTAGGCGTTAATAGCCCTTTCTACATTTAAAGGATCTTTTTTATCTATTAAAATCATTAACGCCAACGACGACCTCCTCGAGCCATATGTCTTGCTGCTCCTAAAGCAAGTACTGTACCCCCAACAGCTACAGTTGTCCGAGCTGTAGCAGAAGAAAGCGAGTTAATCTCTTCTGCTGTAATTCCAGAGGAACTGTCTAAATAGGAACTCTTACATGTTCCAATAATCACTCCTATTATAACTGAAGATAAAACAAGTGCAATAGAACCCACAAGGGCAATAAGGGGAGGTGCAAAAATAATAAAGAGGGAAAGAACAACAATAGAAAGGAAGATAAGAGTAATTAAACCTATAGCTCTGTTACTTAATCCCGCTTCTGCGGGCACCGCATGGGCTTGAGGAATGCTATCCATTGGTTCCATATCGCGACTGAAAATTTGACCTTGACCATCTCCTGCTGTTCTACTTGGCTGATGACTCATCTAATGACTCCTTTTTTTAGGGGTTGTGTGTTTTGCTTTAACAAAAGTTTTTTTATTTCCATTGATGATGATGTAGGGAAACTCTATATCATCAATAGGTTCTTTATTTTTACTTAAACCGATAATAATAGACTCTTTTTCTGACCACTCTTGAATAGGATTTTCAAAAAGATCAAAACTCATCATTTCTCCAGAGGGAGTTTCAAGTGTGATAGTTTTTTTCTCATGGGAAAGTGCATAGATCGATAGATGGGTAGGAAGATGAGGGGAAGGGGGAGAGAAAAGATTAACATAAGAATAATCAAGGAGACGATTGTTAAAGAAAGAGTATTTTTCATTAAAAAAAATACTATTCCATGGAGAAATAAAGATTAGATCATTTACCGCCCAGAAAGAGGCTTTTGCACAAGAAGGAAAATCTTTAGTTTCCCATATAGAGCCATCATCGAGGGTTATGAAAGTTTGATCCTCACTATAGGCAACGGATTTTATAGCTCTATAAGGGATGGATTTATCATAAAAAAAAGAAGCTTCTTGGTTGTTAGTGTAAAGATGTAAACTAAAACAAAACCCAAAAAAAACAAACAAAAAAAAGTTGATTTTGAACACACTGCCCATACATTTAAAATTTGATAAATTTTACATTAAAGGAGCTTTTAATAAAAGTGAAATTTGATGAAGAGAAAGAGGTTTTTAAAAATGCGCTGTTTTGAAAAAATAAAGAGGTTATAAGGGTGGGGGGGGG